>Ga0105239_10000318_pt1 | contig 71045 bp, 66 predicted proteins | sample KBSC44metaG_FD_92761 | JGI IMG/M metagenome (GOLD analysis project Ga0105239, IMG submission 92761) | Corn rhizosphere microbial communities from Kellogg Biological Station, Michigan, USA - KBS C4-4 metaG | ecosystem: Host-associated > Plants > Roots > Rhizosphere > Soil | place: Michigan, USA...
CGCGGCGGGCGAGACCTCGCTCTTCAGCGACTACGGCGCGACCAGCCCGGCCGAGTTCTTCGCGGTGGCCTCCGAGGTGTTCTTCGAGCAATCCGAGGCGATGGCTGCGCTGCATCCGGCGCTGTACCGCGAGCTGAGCGGCTTCTACCGGCTCGACCCGCTCAGCTGGTAAGCCTGCGGCGCAATCGTTGCGCGCGATGACAGGCCCCTCGGGAGCGCGAGTGCCCGGGCATCGATTCGACCGCGCGGCACACGATCCGCGCTTGACAATCGCCGCCACAACGACGAGAGGCGACAACGATGACCGACTCGGCAACAGCCCATGCGCGGGCGGACGCAGGCACGCACTCGGGCCTTTCCCGAAGACCGACGGGTGCACTCGCGCTGGCCGCCATCGGCATCGTTTTCGGCGACATCGGCACGAGCCCGCTCTACACGATGAACACCGTCTTCGATCCGGCCAACGGCCTGAAGCTGACGCCGGCCAACGACGTGGGCGTGGTCTCGCTGATCCTCTGGTCGCTGATGATCGTCGTCTCGCTGAAGTACGTGACCTTGATCATGCGGGCCAACAACCACGGCGAGGGCGGCATCATGGCGCTGCTCGCGCTGGCCGCGCACTCGGTGGTCGATCGGCCGCGGCTGCGCCACGGGCTGCTGATCGCCGGCGTCTTCGGAGCGGCGCTGTTCTATGGCGACGGGGTCATCACGCCGGCCATCTCGGTGCTCAGCGCGGTCGAGGGGCTGGAGGTCGCCGCACCCTCGCTGAAGCCCTTCGTGCTGCCGATCACGCTGGCCGTGCTGACCGCGCTGTTCCTCGTGCAGAAGCGCGGCACCGCCGGCATCGGCGCCGTGTTCGGGCCGATCATGGTGCTGTGGTTCGCCATCCTCGCGCTGGTGGGCCTGGTCGATATCGCCAAGGCGCCCGCGATCCTCGCGGCACTCAACCCGTTCGTCGGCCTCGCCTTCCTGTGGCAGCACGGCTGGGTTGCCTTCGTCTCGCTCGGCGCGGTGGTGCTGGCGCTGACCGGCGCCGAAGCGCTGTACGCGGACATGGGGCACTTCGGCGCGGGGCCGATCCGCATCAGCTGGTTCGGGCTGGTGTTCCCGGCACTCGGGCTGAACTACCTGGGCCAGGGCGCGCTGCTGCTGGCCGATCCCAAGGCGGTCGACAACCCGTTCTTCCGCCTGTTCCCCTCGTGGGCGCTGTACCCGATGATCGTGCTGGCCACGGTGGCGACCGTGATCGCGTCGCAGGCCGTCATCTCCGGCGCCTACTCGATGACCAAGCAGGCGATCCAGCTCGGCTTCCTGCCGCGCATGAACGTGATCCACACCTCGGAGCGCGAGATCGGCCAGGTCTACGTGCCGACGATCAACTGGTCGCTGCTCGCCGCCGTCGTGGTCTCGGTGCTGGGCTTCGGTTCGTCGACCGCGCTCGGCTCGGCCTACGGCATCGCGGTCACCGGCACGATGCTGATCACCACCTTCCTGACCTTCTATGTCGTGCGCTACGCCTGGCACTACAACTGGCTGCTGTGCGTGCTCGCGACCGGCTTCTTCTTCGTCATCGATGCGGCCTTCTTCTCGGCCAACCTGCTGAAGTTCCTGCAGGGCGGCTGGTTCCCGCTGCTGCTGGGAGCGCTGGCGTTCACGCTGATGTCGACCTGGCAGCGCGGCCGCGAGATGCTGCAGAACGAGGCGCGGGTGCGCGCCGGGACGGTGCCGCTCGCCGAGTATGTCGAGACGCTTTTCAACTCGCCGCTGCCGCGCGTCAACGGCACCGCCGTCTTCCTGACGATCGAGCCGAACGCGGTGCCGCATGCCTTGCTGAACAACCTCGAGCACAACGGCGTGCTGCACGAGCGCGTGCTCTTCGTCAACGTCAGCTATCGCGACATCCCCTACGTGCCGCCCGAGGAACGCCTGACGATCGAATCGCTGGATCGCAACTGCTATCGCATCATCGTCGCCTATGGCTTCAAGGACCAGGTCGGCCTGCCGGCCTCGCTGCTCGGCTGCGCGGTCAAGGGCCTCGGGGTCGACCCGCAGAATGTCTCGTATTTCCTGAGCCACGCGAACGTGGTGGCCACCGGCGCCAAGGGCATGTGGCTGTGGCGGGAGAGACTCTTCTCGATGATGTCGCACAACATCGGCAACGTGGCGGGCTACCTGAAGCTGCCGGCGAACCGTGTCATCGAGCTGGGCTCGCACGTCGAGATCTGAACTCGACGTCGCGAGCCATGCCGAAGATCGCCGGGTCTTCAGCCTACCTGCCGCTCATGCGCGTAGCACCACAGCCAGTCCTCGCCCGGCTCCAGCGACTGCGCCACCGCGTGCCCGCTGTGATGGCTGTGCTTGGTCGCATGTTTGTTCTTCGACGAATCGCAGCAGCCGACGTGCCCGCAGTGCACGCACAGACGCAGATGCACCCAGGTGTCGCCGCGGGCGACGCACTCCTCGCAACCGCGCGAGAGCGGCTCCGCAAACGCTTCGGGAACGTGCGAACACGGCTTGATCGACATCGCTGAGGGCTCTCGCGGTCAGGCCGTGGCGGCATGCGCCGCGGCCAGGTATTGATGAATGGAGGCCACCGCGGCGGCACCTTCGCCGATCGCGCCGCCGACGCGCTTGACCGATCCCGAGCGCACGTCGCCGACGGCGAACACGCCCGGCACGCTGGTCTCCAGCGCCGCGGTCCGGCGCCCTTCGACCGCAACCCCGGTGCAGACGAAGCCGTGTTCGTCGACCATCACGCCGCAGCCTTCGAGCCAGGTGGTTTCCGGATCGGCACCGACGAAGAGGAACACGTGCTTGACCGAACACTCCTCGTCGAGACCGTTCTGCCGATCGCGCCAGGTGACGCCGTCGAGGCCCTTGGCCGGGTCGCCGCGCAGCGCCACGAGCTCGGTGAACGGGCACAGCTCGATGTTCGGCGCGTTCTCGATGCGGTCGATCAGGTAGCGCGACATGCTCGCCGCGAGGCTGGGCCCGCGCACCAGGATCGAAACCTTGGCTGCCTGCTGCGACAGGAACACTGCGGCCTGCCCCGCCGAATTGCCGCCGCCGACCAGCGCGACCTCGGCCCGCGAGCACATCTTCGCTTCGAGCGCCGAGGCCCAGTAGTAGATGCCGCGCCCTTCGAACTCCGCGAGGCGCGGCACGTTCGGCCGGCGATAGTGCGCGCCGCTCGCGATCACCACGGTCTTGCCGCGCAGGTGCCGGCCGTCTTCGAGCATCACCGAGAGATCGCCGCTCGCCTCCTTGCGGCTGCAATCGAGCGACACCGCCTTGGCCGGGATCAGCATGTCGGCGCCGAACTTCTGCGCCTGCACGAAGGCGCGGCCGGCGAGCGCGCCGCCGGAGATGCCGGTCGGAAAGCCCAGGTAGTTTTCGATGCGCGCACTCGCCCCGGCCTGGCCGCCATAGGCACGGCAATCGAGCACGACCACGCGCAGGCCTTCGGAGGCGGCATAGACCGCGGTCGCGAGCCCGGCCGGGCCGGCGCCGACGACGATCACGTCGTACAGCTCTTCGCGCACTTCGGAATCGACCATGCCGAGGCAATGCGCCAGCGCGACGTCGGTGGGGTTCTTCATCACCGAGCCGTCGGGGCAGACGGCCAGCACGTCGTCCGGCGAAGCGCTGTACTGCTCGACGAACGGAATCGCTTCCGGATCACGGATCGAATCGACGACGTGGTAAGGCTGGCCGTTGCGGCGCAGAAAGCCCTCGAGGCGCAGCACCACGGCCGAAGCGGGGTTGCCGATCAGCACCGGGCCGCTGCCGCCGCTTTCGATCAGTGCGACTCTGCGCAGGATCAGGGCGCGCACGATGCGCTCGCCGAGATCGGCTTCGGCGATGAGCAGCGCACGCAGCTGCGCCGGCAGGACGAGGATGGCCTCGACGTCGTCTTCGGCGTCGCCGTCGACCAGCGCCGGCCGCCCGGACAAGGTGCCCACCTCGGCGACGAAGGTGCCCGGCCCGTCGCGCACGATCGGCACGACATGGCCCAGCCCGTCGCGCTGGCTGATCGCGACCGTGCCCTTCAGGATCACGAACATGCCGCGGCCCGGCTCACCGGAGGTGATCAGGCGCGTGCCTTTCGGGTAGTGCTCGACCTCGCCGAAGCGGCGGATGCGATCGATGTCCGTCTCGCTCAGCACCGGGAACATCTGATGCCGGCGGCTGCCGGTCGGCAGGAGCAGGTCTTCAGCAGCCATCGTGATCCTCGCTCAACCTTCGTAGCCCTCGACCGTCTTCGGGTCGCGCACGCGTGCCTCCGAAGCGTCCTGGCCGAACTCGCGTTTGGCACGGCGCTGGCGCAGCAGGTCCCAGCATTGGTCGAGCTGGGTTTCGAGCTGGCGCATGCGCTCGGCTTCGGCATCGCCCTTCAGCGGGCCTTCGCGCAGCGCGTGTTCTTCGGCGACCAGCGCCGTGATGTGCTCGAGGATGGATTTGTCGCTCATGCCGGGGGTTCCTTGGTGCGATCGGACCGCCAAGCCTACGCCCATTCGCGACACGCCGCCTCGGCCGTTCGGCCAGGGTCGGTCGGAGCGCGCCGTGCGCGGGACCCGTCGCAGCATGAAAATCCGATCGGCGCAGAGACGTGCCATGCGCGCCTGCCGAACCGACCGAGGACCGCCGAGCCATGACCCTTCCCTCCGAAGACCTCCTCGCCGACCGCATCCTCGCCTCGCTGTGCCTGGCCGGCATGGGCGACGCGCTCGGCGCGCCGACCGAGAACCTGACCATCGCCGAGATCGCCGCGCAGCACGGCGGCCTCGTCACCCGCTTCGCCCTGCCCCTGCCCGATACCTTCGCCGGCGCGAACGGCGGCAGGGCCGCCGAGGTCACGGACGACGCGAGCCAGATGTACTACCTGGCGCGTGCGCTGGTCGACGCCGGCGGCCGGCTCGACAACGCGGGCTGGGTGTGCTGCCTGCTCGACTGGGCCGCGACCTCCCCGAAGGCCGGCTTCATGGGGCCGAGCACGGCCAACACGGTGCGGGCCTTGCGCGAAGGCCGAGACCCGGCCCGGGTCGGCACGATCGGCGCGTCGCTGCGCAAGCCGGCCACGGTCGGCAACACCAACGGCGCCGCGATGCGCGTCGCGCCGTGCGGCCTGATCCACCCCGGGCAGCTGGAGGCGGCGTGCGAGCAGGCTTTCGCGACCTGCCTGCCCTCGCACGACACCGACGTGGCGATCGCCTCGGCCTGCTGCATCGCCTCGGGCGCGGCCGCGGCACTGGTGTCGGACAGCGTGGAGGACGTGATCGCCGCCTGCCTGCGCGGCGCCGCGCTCGGCGAACAGCTGGGCCGCAGCCGCGCCCGCGCGGTCGCCGGGCCGAACATGACGGCTCGTTTGCGCATGGCCCTCGCGATCGCCGCCTCGGCGCGCGACGACCAGGCCTTCATGGCGACGATGGAGGCCGAGGTCGGCAACTCGGTGCTGGCGGCCGAATCGGTGCCGGCCGCGGTCGGCGTGTTCGTCTATGCACGCGGCGACCCGCTGCGGACGATCTCGATCGCCGCGTCGATCGGCAACGACACCGACACGATCGCGACGATGGCGGGTGCGCTCGCCGGCGCCCGCTGCGGCATGGCCGAGCTGCCGGCGGACTTGCTGGCCGAGTTCCTGGCCGTCAACGAGGCGGATTACGGCCTGCGCGCGCTGGCCCGCTCGCTCGCCGCGATCGCCGCTTGCTAACCGGCGGCGGCCTTGCGCGCCGCGTACTCACTCGCCAGCATCGACATCACGATCAGCGAGTCGTAGCCGCCGTCGATGCGCACCGCATCGCGCAGCGTGCCTTCGACGATGAAGCCCTCGCTTTCGTACAAGGCCTTCGCGCGGGTGTTCAAGGCCTTCACGTCGAGCCAGAAGCGATGCGCGTGCAGGTCTCGAAAGGCCATGCGCGCGAGCAGGCGCACGCAGGCGCGGCCGAGGCCCTGGCCCTTGGTCTGCAGCACGATGCGCTTCAGCTCCACCGAGCCGTGCGGGTTGCGGCAGCCCTGCAGGATGACGAAGCCGGCGGCCTGCGTGCCCTCGCCGGCCTCGACGATGAAATGGCGGAAGTCCGGAAAGCGCACCGCGCCCTCGTGCTGCGTGCGCTCCCACGGCGTGATGAACGGCAGGTTCGCGGCATCGCGCTCGACGCTGAGCACGAAGTCGAGGTCGGAGAGCATGGTCGGACGCAGGCGCAGGGAGGCCGTCATGGAAGCCTTGTCGTCGATCTCGGTGGGCGAACGGTTGCGGATGATCGGCCTGCCGCCGGCCTGGGCGCCGTGACGCATGTCTCCGCCGAGGAGCTCGGTGCGGCCGCGCCGCTTCAGTGTATCTGCGTCCGAGCCGCTCGGCCGGTCGCGGCCGGCTGGCGCATCCGCTGCAGCCACTGCGCCAGCACCGCGGACACGCGCTGGCCGATCGACGGCGCGGCCTCGGGCTGGCGCCAGCTCAGCCGCGAGCTCGCCAGCCCGTCGACGAGCAGCCATCCGCCCGCCTCGAACAGATGCACCGCGCCTTCGCGCAGCTCGTGCTCCTGCATCGTCAGGCGCGCGCCGAGCCACTGCGGTGCGCCGTGCACCCGCACGTGCCCGGACTGCAGGTGCAGGCAGGTCCCGGGCAGGACTTCGATCGTCAGGCTCTGCCCGCGCAGCACGGTCGATTGCAGCGAAGGAGAAGGGGGTTGGCGCAAGGTCGTCATGTCGGGCTCCGGAAGGAAGTTGTCGGTGGCTCCACTGTGCGGACCGGCGGCTGTTCCGGTAAGGCACAGCCACGCCTTCTGTTGGCCGCAACAGCCGCCCGCCAGCGCCGCTGTTGCGGTCAAAATTCGGCTCCGCTGTGCCTGTATTCCTTACCCTGCCACGGGCACGATCGCGAGGCCCGACCATGCTGTACCGCCAGATCGCCGATCACTACCTCGCTGCCATCCACGCCGGCACGCTGAAGACCGGGGCGCGCATGCCCTCGGTGCGGGCGCTGATGCGCACGCACGGCGTCAGCCTCTCGACCGCGCTGCAGGCCTGCCGCCACCTCGAGGACCAGGGCTGGCTGCAGGCGCGCGCGCGCTCCGGCTACTTCGTGCAGCAGCCGCGCCGCAGCCGGCTCGAGCCGGCGTCGGAAAAGCTGCCGCCCACGCCGCCCGATCCGGCCAGCTACGTCGGCATCCATGCTAAGGTCTCGGCGATGCTGGCGCTCGGCCAGCAATACCCGGTGCGCGTCAACCTCGCGCAGGCGGTGTGCGCGCCGGAGCTGTACCCGACGCAGGCCCTGCAGCGCGCCGCCCAGCGCGTGCTGCGCCAGCACCCGGCCGTGCTGACGACGATGACGCGCCGCTATGGCCACCCGGCGCTGCGCGCGGTGCTGGCGCGGCGGGCGCTGGCGCGCGGCATGCAGATCTCGCCCGAGGAAGTCATCGTCACCTGCGGCTGCACCGAGGCGCTGAACCTTGCGCTGCGCGCGGTGGCGCGGCCGGGCGACACGATCGCGGTCGAGTCGCCGACCTTCTACGGCATGCTGCAGATGCTCGAGGCGCTCGGCCTGCGCGCGCTCGAGATCCCGGCCAGCCCGCACACCGGCTTGTCGCTCGAAGCCCTGGAATTCGCGCTGCGCGAACACGCCGACATCCGCGCAGTGATGGTGATGCCGAACCTGCAGAACCCGCTCGGCAGCACGATGCCCGACGCGCGCAAGCAGGCGCTGGTGCAGCTCTGCGAGGCCCATGACGTGGCGCTGATCGAGGACGACATCTACAGCGAGACCGCGCTCGGCGATGCGCCGCTGAAGCCGGCGAAGGCCTTCGACCGCAGCGGCCGGGTGATCCATTGCGCGTCGCTGAACAAGGTGCTCGCGCCGGGCCTCAGGCTCGGCTGGATGCTCGGCGGACGCTGGCAGGCGCGCATCGAGATGCTGAAGTATTCGCAGAGCCGCTACACCGACGAATTGCCGCAGCGCCTGACCGCCGACCTGATCGAGAGCCCGGCCTACGACCGCCACCTGCTGCACCTTCGAGCGACCTTGCAGCGCCAGCGCGAGCAGACCGCCGAAGCCATCGCAGCCTATTTCCCGAGCGGTACGCGGCTCAGCGTCCCCTCGGGCGGCTTCCTGCTGTGGGTCGAGCTGCCCGAGGCCAGCAGCGGGGACCGCGTCTTCGAAGCGGCGCTGGCCCGCGGCATCCGCATCTCGCCCGGCTCGATGTTCACGAACGGGCAGCGCTTCGACGGCTTCGTGCGCATCGGCTGCGGCCTGCCCTTCACCGCGGAGACGGACGCGGCGGTCCGCACGATCGGCGATATCGTGCGGGCTGGCTGACCCAGGAAGGATCCCCGATGTACTCCAAGACGCTTTTTGCCGGCTGGGCCGACATGGACTTCAACTCGCACATGAAGAACACCGCCTTCCTGGACAAAGCGGCCGACGTGCGCATGATGTTCTTCGCCGAGAGCGGCTTCCCGATGACCGAGTTCATGCGGCTGCGCATCGGGCCGGTGATCCTGAAGGACGAGGTCGAGTACCGGCAGGAGGTCGGCCTGCTGCAACCGATCGCCGTCTCGCTCGCGCTGGCCGGCCTGGCCGACGACGGCACGCGCTTTCTGTTGCGCAACGAGATCATGCGCACCGACGGCAAGCTCTGCGCCCGCGTCACCAGCGCCGGCGGCTGGCTCGACCTGAAGGAGCGCAAGCTGGTCGAGCCGCCCGAGGCGCTGCTCGCGGCGCTGCGCGCGCTGCCGCGCACCGAGGACTTCATTGCGCTGCCGTCGGGCCTGAAGGCGGGGAGCTGAGCCGCACCCGCGCCAGCATCTGCGGTACGACGATGCTCTGCACGCTGCGCAACAGCCGCATCTCGCCGGCCAGGTAAGGCCGCACCGAATCCGGCGCCGCCGCGTTCTCGGCTTCGATCGCGCGGATCAGAGCGTCCAGCGCGGCGGGCAGCGCGAGCGCCAGCCGATCGAGTTCTCTCTCGCCGACGCGCCGCGGCAGGCCGAGCGCGAGGCCTGCCTGCAGGATCGCCTCGCGCGTGACCTCGCCGAACGTGGCTGCCCGGGGCAACGCGATCGCCATCGCGACCGCCGGCCACGCCGCGCGAGCGTGCGCGAAGGCGCGCGTGTCGTAGACCGCGGTGCTCAGCAGGTCGTAGGCCGGCGCCAGCTCGATGCCTTCCGCATCGACCCTGAACGACAGGTTCTTCAGGTGGTTGTCGTGGTTGCCGATCAGCAGGTTGAAGACCAGCCAGGCGTAGAGCCTGAGCCGCGCGCCGGCGCGGTTGCGGCAGCGCTCGACAATCGCCGCCAAGGTGTCGAGCGTGGCCGAGCTGTATTTGAACAGGCGCGACTTGTCGAGCAGCTGGCAGGCATCGATGACGTGCCGCCGCCGCGTGCGGCCGGCCGCGTCGACCTCCCGATCGAAGCGCTCGACGACGTAGACCGGCTCCGGCGTATAGCGGCGCTGCACCGCCGGCACGCGCAGCCCAACCCGCTGCGCCAGGCTCATCGCCAGGTACTCGTTGATGACCGACGCGGGATAGTCGTCGCCGGGATGGTTCGGCTTCAGCAGGTGCGTCGACGCCTCGCTGCCGACCGGCTCGTACAGCAGGCCATCCCTGACGACGACGAGCAGCTTGTGCTGCGCGCCCGCGGCGGACATGCGCTTCGGCGCGCCGCTCGCCAGCGTGACGCGCGGCAGCGCCCGGATGCGCGCGCAGAGCGCCTCGTCCGGCAGCGCACGCAGGCCGCCGGCGGGCTGCTCCGGCCGGCCGGGCGGCAGCAGCACGAGCGAGCCGGCCGATTCGGCGCCCAGCACTTCGAGCAGCGCGAAGGCATCGTCGCCGGCAAGCCCGGCCTCCCGGCTCAGCGCCTCGCGCAGCTGCTCCTCGGGCAGCAGGTTGTCGAAGTACCACTGCACCGGACGGTGGCTGCCGCCGTCCTCGTGCATCGGCTGCGCGCGCGGCAGCGCCGGCGACAGGTCGAAGCCGTCGCGCGCGGCGATCCAGTCCGCGTGGTACTCGAAGCGCCAGAGATCGTCTCCCTCGCTCAGCGTGCCGACCGGCCGCCCGTCGAGGAAGACGCCGAGCGAGCGCATGGCGTCAGCCCGCTCGCGGCCTCGGCCGGCGCGGACCGCCCTGAGCGCGCAGCGCCGCCAGCTCGGGCCCGGCCTGCTGCGGGATGTCGAGCGCCAGCGGCAGGCCGAGTTCGGCCAGCACCTTCAGCACCAGGCCGAGCCGCACCGTCGGCTTGCCGTATTCGAGGTCGGAGACGAATTGCTTGCTGACGCCGGCGGTCGCGGCCAGATCGTCGAGCCGGACCCCCGCCTGCCGCCGCACGGCGCGCAGCACGAGGCCCAGATCGGCGGCGGATTCGATCGTTGTCTGCATCATCAATTCCTATGATTGCAGGAATTTTGCCGCAAGCCATGGCGAGCGGCAAGAAAAATCCTGCAATCACAGGATTTCTCGGCAGGACGTGGCATTTCGAACCAGGAATTCCTTCGATCGCAGGATCTCTTGCCACCTCCGGCTTCGCCGCGGCGCATCCCGCCTACACGTCGACCTCGATCGCGTCGCCGTGCAGCTCCATCAGCTCGCGCCGCGAAGCCGCCTCGCCCTTGCCCATCAGCTTGTTCAGCGAACCCTCGGTGCCGCTTGAATCCAGCTGCCCGTAGGCGACCGTCAACAGCCGGCGCGTATCGGGATTCAAGGTCGTCTCCCAGAGCTGCTCCGCGCTCATCTCGCCCAGGCCCTTGAAGCGGCTGATGGTCCAGGCGTTCTCGCGGCAGCCTTCCTTGCGCAGCTTGTCGAGCGTCGCGGTCAGCTCGCCTTCGTCCAGCGCATAGAGCTTGGCGGCAGGCTTCTTGCCGCGCGCCGGCGCATCGACCCGGAACAGCGGCGGCTTCGCGACGAAGACGTTGCCGTTCTCGATCAGCTTCGGAAAGTGGCGGAAGAAGAGCGTCAGCAGCAGCACCTGGATGTGCGAGCCGTCGACGTCCGCATCGCTGAGGATGCAGACCTTGCCGTAGCGCAGGCCGCTCAAGTCAGGCGAGTCGTTCGGGCCGTGCGGGTCGACGCCCACCGCCACCGCGATGTCGTGGATCTCGTTGTTCGCGAACAGCCGGTCGCGCTCGACCTCCCACGCGTTCAACACCTTGCCGCGCAGCGGCAGGATCGCCTGGGTCTCCTTGTCGCGCCCCATCTTCGCGCTGCCGCCCGCCGAATCGCCCTCGACCAGGAAGAGCTCGTTCAGCGCGATATCGCGGCTCTCGCAATCGGTCAGCTTGCCGGGCAGCACCGCCACGCCCGAGCCCTTGCGCTTCTCCACCTTCTGGCTTGCGCGCTGGCGCGTCTGCGCCTGGCGGATCACCAGGTCGGCGAGCTTGCGGCCGTATTCGACATGCTGGTTCAGCCACAGCTCGAGCGGCGGCTTGACGAAGCTCGAGACCAGGCGCAGCGCATCGCGGCTGTTCAGCCGCTCCTTGATCTGGCCCTGGAACTGCGGATCGAGCACCTTGGCGCTGAGCACGAAGCTGGCGCGCGAGAACACGTCGTCCGGCATCAGCTTGACGCCCTTGGGCAGCAGGCCGTGCAGCTCGATGAAGGACTTGACCGCGCCGAAGAGCCCGTCCTTCAGCCCGGCTTCGTGCGTGCCGCCGGCGACGGTAGGGATCAGGTTGACATAGCTCTCGCGCACTGGCGCGCCGTCCTCGGTGAAGGCCACGCACCAGGCCGCGCCCTCGCCTTCGGCGAAGTTCTCGCTCTCGCTCTTGCCCGCGTACTGCTCGCCTTCGAACAAAGGCACCAGCGGATCGGCGCTGAGCGTCTGCATCAGGTAGTCGCGCAGCCCGCCCTTGTAGGCCCAGGTCTGCACGGTCACGTCTGCCGCCGGCCGCTGCGCGTCCGCCCCCCGTGGGGGCTCGGCGCCGCCTTGGGGCGGCCCGGCGCCGGCGCCGCGCGCCTTCTCAATCGTCAAGGTGACGGTCACGCCCGGCATCAGCACCGCCTTGCTGCGCAAGAGGTGCATCAGGTCGTGGCGCGGCAGCTCGGCGCTTTCGAAATACTTCGGGTCGGGCCAGACGCGCACCGTCGTGCCCTGCTTGCGGTCGGCGTTGGTGGCGCGGCGCACCGCCAGCGGCTCGATCACGTCCCCGCCCGAGAACGCCAGGGTCGCGACCTGGCCCTCGCGGTAGACGGTGACCTCGAGGCGCTTCGCCAGCGCGTTCGTCACGCTGACGCCGACGCCGTGCAGCCCGCCGGAGAAGCTGTAGGCCCCGCCCGCGCCCTTGTCGAACTTGCCGCCGGCATGCAGCCGCGTGAAGACGATCTCGACCACCGGCACCTGCTCTTCCGGATGCAGCCCGAACGGGATGCCGCGCCCGTCGTCCTGCGAGCTCACCGAGCCGTCCGCGTGCAAGGTCAGCGCGATGCGCTTGCCGTAGCCGGCGAGCGCCTCGTCGGCCGCGTTGTCGATCACCTCCTGCACGATGTGCAGCGGGTTGTCGGTGCGGGTGTACATGCCCGGCCGCTGCTTCACGGGCTCGAGGCCCTTCAGCACGCGGATCGAGGCTTCGCCGTAGTTGTCGTTGGGTTGCTTGCTTGCCATGGCGGCGGATTCTGCCGCCATCGAAGGGCCTGCCGCCGGCAGGCTCTTCGCCGCGCTGCAAGAATCGCCGCCATGACGACACCTACCTACCGCAGCTTGGGCCGCTCGAGCCTGCAAGTCTCTCCCATCACCCTGGGCGGCAACGTCTTCGGCTGGACGGCCGACGAGAAGACCTCGTTCAGCCTGCTCGATGCCTGGCTGGACGCGGGCTTCAACTTCATCGACACCGCCGACGTCTATTCGCGCTGGGTGCCCGGCCACAGCGGCGGCGAGTCCGAAACCGTGATCGGCAAGTGGCTCAAGCAGAGCGGCAAGCGCGACCGGGTCGTGATCGCGACCAAGGTCGGCCTGGACATGGGTGGCACGAACAAGGGCCTCGCGCCGGCCTACATCCAGCGCGCGGTGGAGGACTCGCTGCGCCGCCTGCAGACCGATCGCATCGATCTCTACCAATCGCACACCGATGACGCCGAGACGCCGATTGCCGACACCTTGCAGGCCTATGCGAAGCTGATCGAGCAGGGCAAGGTGCGCTTCATCGGCGCCTCGAATTTCAGCGCCGCGCGCCTGTCCGAAGCCATCGCTATCAGCGAGCGCGACGGCCTGCCGCGCTACCAGAGCCTGCAGCCGCTCTACAACCTGTACGACCGCAAGGTGTTCGAGGATGAGCTGGAGGCGGTGTGTTTGAAGCACGGCATCGGCGTCATCAACTTCTATGCGCTGGCCGCGGGCTTCCTCACTGGCAAATACCGCAGCGCGGCCGACATCGAAGGCCGGGCGCGCGCCTATCGGTTGAAGGACTACGCCAACGAGCGCGGCTTCAGGATCGTCGCCGAGCTCGAGAAGGTGGCGCAGCGGCTGAACGCCAAGCCGGCCGAGGTCGCCATCGCCTGGCAGATCGCGCGCCCGGCCATCACCGCGCCGATCGCCAGCGCGACCTCGCTCGAGCAGATGAAGGATCTGGTCGCCGCGGCGCATCTGAAGCTCGACGCGGAAGCGATCGAGAGCCTGAACCGGGCCAGCGCCTGAGCTTGGCCGATACGCCGCAGCCGCCGTCGGCCTGGGTGCAGCGCTGGTCGCACCTGGTGCCCGATGGCGCCACCGTGCTGGACCTTGCCTGCGGCGCGGGCCGTCATACGCGCTGGTTCGCCGCGCGCGGCGCCAGGCTCACCGCGCTTGATCGCAATGGCCCGCTGATCGCCCCGCTGGCCACGATCGCCGAAGTCATCGTGGCCGACATCGAGGCCGACCCGTGGCCGCTCGCCGGCCGGCGCTTCGATGCGGTGATCGTCACCCACTACCTCTGGCGCACGTTATTGCCGGCGATCGTCGACAGCCTGGCGCCGGGCGGCGTGCTGATCTACGAAACCTTCGCCCAAGGGAACGCCGCGTTCGGCAAGCCCTCCAACCCCGACTTCCTGCTGCAGCCCGGCGAGCTGCTACGAGCCGCGGCGGGCCTGCGCATCGTCGCCTACGAAGACGGTTTCCTCGACGCGCCGCCACGCTGCATCCAGCGCCTGGCCGCGGTGCGCGAAGACCCTTCGGCCGCGCCGAGTTCGCGTTACGCGCTGTAGCCGGGGCGCCTTCGGGCGCCCGGTTAAAATCGGCGGATTCCGAGGAACCCGAATGAAACCCATTGTTGGCAGCATCGTCGCGCTCGTGACCCCGATGCACGAAGACGGCAGCGTCGATCTGGACGCGCTGCGCCGCCTGATCGACTGGCATATCGCCGAAGGCACCGACTGCATCGGCGTGGTCGGCACGACCGGCGAATCGCCGACACTCTCGACCGGCGAGCACTGGGAAGTGCTGCGCGTCTCGGTCGAACACGCGGCCGGGCGCATCCCGATCATGGCCGGCACCGGCTCGAATTCGACGCGCGAAGCGATCGAACATTCGCGCTACGCAAAGTCGATCGGCGCCGACTGCACGCTCTCGGTCGTGCCCTACTACAACAAGCCTTCGCAGGAAGGCATCTACCAGCACTTCAAGGCGATCGCCGACTCGGCGGACATCCCGATGGTGCTGTACAACGTGCCCGGCCGCACGGTGGCCGACATGCAGCCCGAGACCGCCTTGCGCCTGGCCGAACTGCCCGGCGTGGTCGGCATCAAGGAAGCCAGCGGCAACATCGAGCGTGCCGCCTACCTGATCAAACATGCGCCGAAGACGTTCTCGGTCTATTCGGGCGACGACGGCACCGCGATCGCGCTGATGCTGCTCGGCGGCCAGGGCAACGTCAGCGTCACCGCCAACGTTGCGCCGCGGCTGATGCACGAGCTGTGCGTCGCGGCGGTCGAAGGCAAGGCGCGGGAAGCGAGCGCGCTGCATCTGAAGCTGCTGTCGCTGCACAAGGCGCTGTTCTGCGAGCCGAGCCCGGCGGCGACGAAGTGGGCCCTGGCGCGTCTCGGCGTCTGCGGCGACACGATGCGCCTGCCGATCCTGCCGCTGAGCGAAGCCGGCCAGGCCACCGTCGAACAGGCCTTGCGCGACAGCGGCCTGCTTTGAGTCTTCATCCTCCGGGGCACGCCGCGCGCGGCCCTGCTTTCTCGCGCGCCGTTGCGCGCAACCAAGGTTCTTTGCGATGTCCCATCTGATCCGTTCGTCTCGCCTGCCCGTCCCTCTTCACCGTGGCGGCGCCCTCGTCGCGCTGGCGGTGATCGCAGCGCTCAGCGGCTGCTCGTCGATCGAAGGCGTGCTGGCCGGCGACAAGGTCGAATACAAGAGCGCCGCCGCGGCACGCGACAAGCCGCTCGATGTGCCGCCCGACCTGACGCAGCTGACGAAGGACCCGCGTTATGCGCAGCAAGGCGGCGCAGTCAGCGCGAACCGCTTCGAGGCGACGCAAGGCGCCGCCGCGGCCGCCGGCGGCAGCCAGGTAGCGACGCTCGGCCCGAACGTGGCTGTCGCCCCGGTCGCGCTCGGCAGCATGCACATCGAACGCGCCGGCAACGAACGCTGGCTGGTGACGCCGCTGACCCCCGAACAGCTCTGGCCGCAGCTGCGCAGCTTCTGGCAAGAGCGCGGCCTGGTCATCGATACCGACAACCCGGCCGCCGGCGTGATGGAAACCGACTGGGCGGAGAACCGCTCGAAGCTGCCGCAGGACTTCATTCGCCAGTCCATCGGCAAGGTCTTCGATTCGGCCTACGACACCGGCGAGCGGGACAAATTCCGCACCCGTGTCGAACGCGGCCCGAACGGCACCGAGATCTACATCTCGCACCGCGGCATGGTCGAGGTCTACACCGGCGAGCGCAAGGAATCGACGGTCTGGCAGCCGCGCCCGGCGGACCCGCAGCTCGAAGGCGAAATGCTCTCGCGCCTGATGCTCAAGCTCAGCGGCACCGAGGCCAAGGCCGATACCGCGGCGGCCGCCGCCGCAGCCGCCAGCCAGCCGGGTGTCACGGTCGCGCTGCCCACGCACGCTCGTGTGCTGAGCGGCCAGCCCGGCGCGACGATGCAGATCGACGACAACTTCGACCGCGCCTGGCGCCGTGTCGGCCTGGCGCTCGACCGCACCGGTTTCACCGTCGAGGATCGCGACCGTTCAGCCGGCCTCTACTACGTGCGCTATGTCGATCCGGCGAGCGCCGGCAAGGAAGAGCCGGGCTTCTTCAGCAAGCTCTTCGGCAAGAGCAAGGACGGCCCGACCGGTCCCGTGCGCTATCGCATCGCGGTCAAGGCGGCGACCGAAGGCACGACCGTCGCCATCCTCAACGACAAGGGCGCACCGGAAGCCGGCGAAGCCGGCAACCGCATCGTCTCGCTGCTGGTCGATGACCTGAAGTAACGCGGCGGCGGCGCGTGGCGATGCGCTTTTGCAGCCTGGGCAGCGGCAGCACCGGCAACGCGACATTGATCGAAGCGCGCAGCGGCACACGCATCACCCGCGTGCTGATCGACTGTGGCTTCTCGATGAAAGAGATCGACACCCGGCTGCAGCGCGCGGGTGTCGCGATCGGCAGCCTGGACGCCGTGTTCGTCACGCATGAACACGGCGACCATGTCGGCTGCGCCTTCACGCTGGCGCGCCGGCATGGCGTCGCGCTGTGGATGAGCCGCGGCACGCACCGCGCCATCGGCGAGCCGGAAGCGGCGAACCTGAGCTTCGCGCGCGACGGCGAGGCCATCGCAATCGGCGACCTGGAGCTGCGCCCCTACACCGTGCCGCACGACGCGCGCGAGCCGCTGCAACTCACCCTCGGCGATGGCGCAGTGCGCCTCGGCGTGCTCACCGATGCCGGCACCTCGACACCGCATCTGCTGCGCCATCTGGCCGGCTGCGATGCGCTGCTGCTCGAGACCAACCACGACCGCGAGATGCTCGTGAACTCGGCCTATCCGGCGAGCCTGAAGGCGCGCATCGGCGGCCGGCTCGGGCATCTGGCGAACGACACGTCGGCCGCGATCCTCGCCGCTTGCGAACCGCGGCGCCTGCGGCATCTGGTCGCGGCGCACCTCAGCGAGCGCAACAACACGCCGCTGCTGGCCGCGGCCGCGCTGGCGGCGGCGGTCGGCGCCGCGGCACGGGAAATCGTCGTGGCCGACCCGCAGCTCGGCTTCGGCTGGCTCGACATCGGCAGCTGAAGAGCGCGGGCCGCAAAAGCGCAAAAGCCGCCCGAAGGCGGCTCTTGCAATATCGGAAGCGTCTCGAAACTTACTTCGAAGCGGCCGACGCAGCGGCGTCGACGGCAGCGCCAACGGCGGAAGCAGCACCTGCGGCGGCACCGGCAGCAGCCGAAGCGGCGGCGTCAGCAGCGCCGGTAGCGGCCGAAGCGGCGGCATCAGCGGCCGAAGCGGCGGAGCCAGCAGCGCTGGCGGCCATGTCGGCAGCGGGAGCGGCGGCCGAAGCGGCAGCATCAGCAGCCGGCGCCGGCGCGGCCGCTTCTTCCTTCTTGCCGCAAGCGGACAGCGCAACAGCAGCAACCAGGGAAGCCAGCAGGAGTGACTTTTTCATGTGTTTCCTCAATCAAAGAGTTCGAACAATTACCGGTAATTGTGGGATCACTCCGACTGAACAGAGCCCCATCGAGCAGGCATGGAAGGCACGTTGTGCAACCAAAGCCTAGCCCGCAATTATAGGGGGCCGTCCGTACTTCACCTTACAGGCCCAGTGTGGTGGCCGGGAACGAGTCGGTGGAGCGTTGCGAAAGCGCATCAATCAATTCACGGCAACGCAGCGCATCGGCCGGGTCGCGCGACAGGCTGCCGCGGTAATGAACCGGGTCGAAAACCCGCAGCGTCACCACGCCCGGCGCCAGCAGCAGACTGGGCGCAGCGGCGGCATCCTCCTCGTTCAGCAGCCGGCAATCGACGACGTGCGCCCATTGCCGACGCCACTCGACCCAGCGCGCATGGCGCCGCGGCAGCTCGTCGAAGCTGCGCGCCAGCAGAGTGAGCTTGCGGTGCGCGTAGGCCCAGTCCGCAAGGCTCTCGATCACCGCTTTTTCGCCGAGCGGCCAGTCGACGTAATCGCCATCGCAAAGCCACAGTTCGCGGCAGCCCTGTGCCGCCGCCAGGCCCAGCGCATCGCGCACTGCCTGCTGGCATTCGCTGCGTGTCGCCAGCTGCCGTGTCATCGTTTCCGGCGGCTTTGCCTCATCCATCGGCCTCTCCTGCTGTCATCACATGCAACCAACCCGCGAATGCCCAGTCGTCGAGCAGGGCATGCGCATCCGCGCTCAGACGGGCCACCTCCGCAGCCGCCAGCACGCGCGTATCGGCCAGGCGCCGCATCAGCCGGGCATCGCGGCCCGCAGCGCGGTACGACTCGCCGTTGATGAACACATGCCGATCGTCGTACATCATGCGCGAGCGCCGATCGAGCCGCAAACCGGCACCATCGACCAGGCCTGCAGCAGGCTCGAAGACGACCGCCGGCTTCGGCGCGCTGAGCACCTCGCCGAGGCTGCAGGCGAGCGCATCTTCATCGTGCAACAGGGCCTCGACCGCCTTCGCCGCGAAGCTCGCGAGGGTGGCCGGGATGCGCCCCGGCGCATCGGTCGCCGGCTGCCTCGGATCGGCATACAGGCGGTCACCCTCCGGCGCCTCGGTGTGCTCGACCAGGGCCTGCAGCAGATCGCAGGCCAGCTCGGTGGCGCGGCTCGAGCGAAAGCCGATCGAGCAGGTCATGCACTCGCCTTCGGCCGTGCCCTCGTGCGCCCAGCGCGGCGGCAGGTAGAGCATGTCGCCCGGCTCCAGCAGCCATTCCTCCTCGGGCTCGAAGCGGCTGAGGATCTTCAACGGCGCGCCCGGCTCCAGGCTCATGTCACGCTGGCGGCCGATGCGCCAGCGCCGCCGGCCCTGCACCTGCAGCAGGAAGACATCGTAGGAATCGAAATGCGGGCCGACGCCGCCGCCATCGCTGGCCCAGGAGAGCATCAGGTCATCGAGCCGGGCATCGGGCACGAAGCGAAAGCGCGCGAGCAGCTCGTGCGCGGCCTGCACGTGAAGATCCAGCCCCTGCACCAGCAGGCTCCAGCCGGGGCGCGACACCGGCGGCAGCGATCGCCGCGCGAACGGGCCTTCGCGCAAGCTCCAGCGGCCCTCGCCGCGTGCGACGAGGCGCGACTCGACCTCCTCCCGCGCGGCCAGATCGAAGAGCGCCGCGCGTTCGATCGGCGGCCTTGCATCGGGCACGGCGCCGCGCACCAGCAGCGGCTTCTTCTGCCAGTGGCGGCGCATGAATTGTTCGGGCGTGAGGCCGCCCAGCAAGGGCGTGGCGAGAGAGATGGTCATGGGGCGATTGTGCGATCATGAAAAACATGTTGATCACCGAACCCTGCGTCGTCAGCCTGACTTGGCGACTCGAAGACACCCAAGGCCAGCTCATCGATTCGCTCGACGAGCCGCTCGAATTCTTCTTCGGCGGCGATGACCTGCTGGCCAAGGTCGAAGAGGCGCTCGAAGGCCAGGAAGCCGGCTACGAAACCCGCATCCAGCTCGAGCCCGAACAGGCCTTCGGCGACTACCATCCCGAGCTGGTCTGCTTCGAGAGTCGGGCGATCTTTCCCGAGCACATCGAGGCGGGCATGCAGTTCGACGGTCTGCCGGAAGGCAGCGCGACACAAGGCATGCCGGCCGACGCGATCTACACCATCACCGAGATCTATCCCGACCACGTCGTGCTCGACGGCAATCATCCGCTGGCCGGCATCGCGCTGCGCCTCGCGATGAAGGTGCAGGATGTGCGCGAAGCCAGCGGCGAGGAGATCGAGCAGCGTTCGGTCGGCAACGGGACGGTGACCCTGCTCGCGACCGCGCCGGCGGGCACGAAGCTGCACTGAAGGGGAATGGAGCCCCCGGCCGCGCGGGTACGCGCGGCCAGCCCCCGAGGGGGTTGCGCCGGCCGCTTCGGAGCGGCCGGGCGCTGGCCGGCGTCCGCCGGCGTGGACCGAATGCTCAGTGCTTGCCGGTCGACCCGAAGCCGCCTTCGCCGCGCTCGGACGTGTCGAACTCGTCAACCCGCACGAAGCTTGCCTGCACCACCGGCACGATCACCAGTTGGGCGATGCGCTCCATCGGCTGCAGCGTGAACGCGGCGCTGCCGCGGTTCCAGCAGCTGACCATCAGCGGGCCCTGGTAGTCGCTGTCGATCAGGCCGACCAGGTTGCCGAGCACGATGCCGTGTTTGTGGCCCAGGCCCGAGCGCGGCAGGATCATCGCGGCCAGGCCGGGGTCGCCGATGTGGATCGCCAGTCCGGTCGGGATCAGCGTCGTCTGGCCGGGTTCGAGCACGATCGGCGCTTCGAGGCAGGCGCGCAGGTCGAGGCCGGCGCTGCCGGGGGTTGCATAAGCGGGGAGCTGCCCGGCCATGCGCGGGTCGAGCACTTTGACTTCGATGGGGGTCATCCGGGATCTCAAACGGAAGCAATGGAAAGGCGCCTCGCCAGCTCCTGAACCAGCGCACGCGCGAGTTCGAGCTTGCCAGTGGTGCGGCCGTCTTCGGGCAGCTGGCGATGGCCGTGGGCATCGACCAGCAGCAGCGAGTTGTCGTCGCGGCCGAAGGTCGCCGGGCCGAGATTGCCGACGATCAACGGCAGGTTCTTGCGCTCGAGCTTGTCGCGCGCGTGTTTCAGCAGATCGTGGCTCTCGGCCGCGAAGCCGACGCAGTAGGGCCGGTCCTTCAGCTTCGCGACCGCGGCGAGGATGTCCTGGTTCTCGGTCAGCTCGAAGCTCGGCGCGACCTTGCTGCCGTTCTTCTTGATCTTGTGATCCGACAGGCTCGCCGGGCGCCAATCGGCCACCGCGGCGGTCGCGACGAAAATGGTGTGCTGCGGCGCCAGCGGCAACACCGTGTCATACATCTGCTGGGCCGTGGTCACGTCGATGCGCTGCACGCCGCGCGGCGTCGGCAGATGCACCGGGCCGGCGACGAGGGTCACCTGGGCCCCGGCTTCGCGCGCTGCACGCGCCACCGCGAAACCCATCTTGCCGCTGGACAGGTTGGTGATGCCGCGTACCGGATCGATCGGCTCGAAGGTCGGCCCGGCGGTGATCAGCAGCCGATGGCCGAGCAGCGCCTTGGGCTGGAAGAAGGCGATCAACTCCTCGGCGAGCTCCTCGGCCTCGAGCATGCGGCCGTCACCGATCTCGCCGCAGGCCTGGTCGCCGGCATCGGGGCCGAACAGGGTCGCGCCATCGGCGCGGATCTGCGCCGCGTTGCGCTGAGTCGCCGGGTGCGCCCACATCTCGCGGTTCATCGCGGGTGCGACCAGCAAGGGACATCGGCCGATCGGCCGCGCCAGGCACAACAGGCTGAGCAGATCGTCGGCCCGGCCCTGTGCCAGCTTGGCGATGAAGTCGGCGCTGGCGGGCGCGACGAGCACCGCATCGGCCTCGCGCGTCAGGTTGATGTGCGCCATGTTGTTGCCTTGGCGCGCATCCCACTGGCTGGTGTAGACGGGCCGATTCGACAACGCCTGCAGGGTCACCGCGGTGATGAACTGCTCGGCCGCCTCGGTCATCACCACCTGCACCGTCGCGCCGGCCTTGAGCAGCGCGCGCACCAGCTCGGCGCCCTTGTAGCAGGCGATGCCGCCGGAGAGGCCGAGCACGATGTGGCGGCCCGCGAGGTCGGTCGAGATCGGAGTGGCGGAGCTCATGGGGCGGGGGCGCGAGGCGCTGAATCGAGTCGCGCGGATTATCGTCTCGCGGCCCCGAAGGCGTCGGGCGCGGCGGCCGGAGGACGCGCTGCGCGGGCGACGTTAATCAACAGTCATCGTGCGGCCTTTGTTTTCGGGAACCATGCGCCGCTCAGCCCGGAAGAAACACCGCCATGACGACCCCCCACGCCGAACCGACCTTCCTGCAGCAATACATCGCCGATTCGAACGCGCTGCGCGCCGAGATCATCGAGGACCTGCAGGCCGAGCCGGCCACGGTCTCGCCGAAACACTTCTACGACAAACTCGGCTCGCAGCTCTTCGCCGCGATCACCGAACTGCCCGAGTACTACCCGACGCGCACCGAGGCCGGCATCTTCGCCGCCCACGGCGAGGCAATGGCGCGCCGCACCGGCAGCGGCACCACCTTGATCGACCTGGGCGCCGGCGACTGCGCCAAGGCGATGAAGCTGATGCCGGTGCTGCGCCCGGCCCGCTACGTGGCGGTGGACATCTCGGTCGACTTCCTGCGCGAGGCCCTGCTCGAAGCGCAGCGCCGCTATCCGGCGATGGCCTTCACCGGCATCGGCATGGATTTTTCGGCCGAGCTCGACCTGCCGCCGGAAGCCGCCGCCGGCCGCCCGCTGTTCTTCTATCCGGGTTCGAGCATCGGCAACTTCATGCCGGCCGACGCCCTGGCCTTCCTGCGCCGCGTGCGCGAGCGCGCCGAAGGCGGCGGGCTGCTGATCGGTGTCGATCTGCAGAAGCCGACGGAGATCCTCGAAGCGGCCTACGACGATGCGCTCGGCGTCACCTCCGCGTTCAACCTGAACCTGCTGCGCCACCTGAACCGCCTGATCGGCGCCAACTTCGAGCTGCGCCAGTGGAAACATGTCGGCCTCTACAACAGCGCGCAATCGCGCATCGAGATGCACCTCGAAGCGCGCGAGGCGCTGCGCGTGCGCTGGCCCGGCGGCGAGCGGCGCTTCGCCGCCGGCGAACGCCTGCACACCGAGAATTCCTACAAGTACACGCTGCCGGCGTTCGAGACCTTGCTGCACGGCGCGGGCTTCGGCGAGCTGCAGTGCTGGACCGATCCGCAGCGCTGGTTCGCGGTGTTCTGGGCCCAAGCCTGAAGATGGTGCCCCCCGGCTGCGGAGTACCGCAGCCGACCTCCCGTGGGAGTCGCCGGGCCGCTTCGGAGCGCCCCCAGGACTCGGCAAGCCGAGTCCGCCCCCCGAGGGGGTCAAGGAACCTCGGGAGCGGCCCTTCGGTTCCTTGAGAGCGGCCGGGCGCTGGCCGGCGTGCCGCTGCGAAGGGAGTAAGTCGGCAGCAAAGACTTGTAGAGTGCGGCTCCTCAGCCTCCCGCGTCGCCCCGACGAGCCTCCATGCCGGACCCTCGCAGCAATCTCACGCAAATCATCCTCAGCGTGGTGTTCGTCGGCCTGTTGACCGGCTTGTCGTTGTGGATCCTGCGGCCCTTCATGGTGGCGCTGATCTGGGCCTCGGCGATCGTCGTCGCGACCTGGCCGGCGCTGCTCGCGATCCAGCGCCGCTGCGGCGGCCGGCGCATACCGGCCGCCGCAGTGATGACGCTGCTGCTGCTGCTGTTGCTGCTGTTGCCACTGGCGCTCGCCGCCAGCGCGATCACCGGCAACGTCGAGCTGATCTCCGGCTGGGTCAAGTCGCCGCAATCGCTGACGCTGCCGAGCCCGCCGAGCTGGCTGCCGGACTTGCCGCTGATCGGCCCGAGGCTCGCCGACCTGTGGCGGCAGGTCGCGACCGAGGGCCCGGCCGCGCTGATGCCCTATGCCAGCCAAGCCGGCCGCTGGCTCGCGAGCCGCGCGGGCGACGCCGGCAGCGCGGCGATCCAGTCGATGCTGACGGTGGTGATCGCGGCCATCCTGTACGTGCAGGGGGAGACCACCGCGAACGGCGTGCTGCGCTTTTTCGAGCGCCTCGGCGGCGCGCGGGGCGTGCGTGCCGTGACGCTCGCGGCCCAGGCGACACGCGGCATCGCGCTCGGCGTGGTGGTCACCGCGGTGGCGCAATCGGCACTCGGCGGCATCGGCCTGCTCGTCGCCGGCGTGCCCTACGTCGGGCTGCTGACGGTGCTGATGTTCATGCTCTGCATCGCCCAGGTCGGGCCGACCGTGGTGCTGCTGCCGGCAGTGATCTGGATGTACGCCGACGGGCACACCGCGATGGCGACGGTGCTGCTGGTCTTCACGATCGTCGCCGGCACGATGGACAACTTCCTGCGGCCCTTCCTGATCAAGATGGGCGCCAACCTGCCGCTGCTGCTGATCTTCGCGGGCGTGATCGGCGGGCTGGTCTCGATCGGCCTGGTCGGCATCTTCATCGGGCCGGTGGTGCTGGCGGTGACGTACCGGCTGCTCGAGGAGTGGGTACGGGAAGGGCGGGCGGACGAGGAGGAGGTGGATTGAGCGCTGCGATCAGGGCGCCACTACCGTCAAGCCCGGAAAATGGGTCCGAAAGCGCGCCGCGTCTCGCGTCAGCAACGACCAGGCGCGCACTGCTGCGTGAGCGCCGATGAAAAAATCCGGCAGCACTTGCTGCTTGGCCCCGCCCCGTCGGCGGTACTGCGCGTACGCCTTGCCGGCAAGGAACAGGGCAGGCGTGGGAATGTCGTGCAAGGCCAATTGCATCCGAGCGACGACCGCATCGAGCGCTTCGAGCGTCGAGAACGACAAGGACATCTCGGCATAGATCACAGGGTTGATGACGAGCGCATGAACCCTCGCCAGGGCCCGCAATTGGGCCAGCGACCATTCGGCCCATTGCGGGTCGTCCTGCAGCACGTCCACCAACACGTTGGTGTCGACCAGGATCATCAGTCGTCCGAGCGCAACAACTTCATCAGTTCATCAGTGCGCCATTTGACATCCGCAGTGCCGCGCACGGCGTCGAAACGGTCCACCGGTTCGCCGCGGCGAGGCTTGCGGGCGTCGACGGCATGCAGGACCACCTCGCCGCCAGCATTGATACTGAATCTTCAGGCACTGCACCGTCGAAATCGTCTCAATCCATCACCACGATCTGCCGCACCGCCTCGCCGCTGTGCAGCCGGTCGAAGCCCTCGTTGATCTGCTCCAGCCGCAGATGCCCGCTCATCAGGCGGTCGACCGGCAGCCGCCCTTGCCTATACAAGGCAACGTAGCGCGGGATGTCGCGGCTCGGCACGCAGGTCCCGATGTAGCTGCCCTTGACGGTGCGCTCTTCGGCGACCAGATTGACGATCGGCAGCCCGAACGTGGCGGCCGGCGGCGGCAGGCCGGCGGTGATGGTGGTGCCGCCGCGCCGCGTGATGCGGTAGGCCGTCTCGAACGCGCGGATCGAGCCGGCCATCTCGAAGACGTAGTCGAGGCCGCCACCGGTCGCCGCCTTGACCGCCTCGACGCAATCCGAGTCTGCGCCGTCGAAGACCCGCGTCGCGCCGAGCGCCAGCGCCAGCTCACGCTTCTGCGGCGACAGATCGATCGCGACGATCTCGCGCGCGCCGGCGACGCGGGCGCCGAGCAGCGACGCCAGGCCGACGCCGCCCAGCCCGATCACCGCGACGCTGGCGCCCGCCTGCACGCGCGCAGTGTTGACGACTGCGCCGACGCCGGTCAGCACCGCGCATCCGAACAGCGCGGCCTCGTCGAACGGCAGGTCGCGGTCGATCTTCACCAGCGAGCGGCGCGACACGGTCGCATGGTCGGCAAAGGCGGAGCAGCCGAGGTGATGATGGATCGCGCCGTCGGCGCCTTTCAGCCGCCGCGCGCCCGACAGCAGGCTGCCGGCGCCGTTGGCCGCCGCGCCCGGTTCGCACAGCGCGGGCCGGCCTTCGGCGCAGCTCGGGCAATGGCCGCAGCTCGGCACGAAGACCATCGCCACGTGGTCGCCCACCACCAGGTCGTCGACGCCCTCGCCCAGCGACTCGACGACACCCGCCGCCTCGTGGCCCAGCGCCATCGGCAGCGGGCGCGGCCGGTCGCCGTTGATGACCGACAGGTCCGAATGGCAGAGCCCGGCGGCGCGCACGCGCACCAGCACTTCGCCCGGGCCGGGCGGCGCCAGCTCGATCTCGTCGATTGACAGCGGGCGCGATTCGGCATAAGGATGCGCTGCGCCCATGGCGCGCAAGACGGCGGCTCGGATCTTCATGTCAGTACCGCCCGGCCGTCCGAAGGTACCGACGCGCCCTCTTGCATGTCAGCCCCTCGGGGGGCAGCGAAGGAAGAGAGCGTGGGGGCTGTTTCATTTCAGGGGTCCTCGGCGGCGTTGAACGGTGGCAACGGCAGCACCTTACTTCGAAACGCGGACGGCCTCGAGCGGACGCGCCGAAGTCCCGTCAGCCGCGTCGGCCCGGGGATGGAAGGCCGCCGTCAGGCCCAGCACACCCGGTTGCGCCCAAGGTGCTTGGCGCGATACAGCGCCCGATCGCAGCGTTCCAGCAGGTCCGGCGGCAGCGGCCCGGCCTGCGGCAGCACCATCGAGACGCCGCCCAGGCTGATCGATACCGCGCTGCCGGCCTCGGACATCGCATGCGGGATGCCGATGTCATGCACCGCCTGGCGTGCCTGCTCGGCCAGCGCCTGCGCGCCTTCCGGGCTGGTATCGGGCATGAAGAGCACGAACTCCTCGCCGCCGATGCGCGCCACCACGTCGGCATCACGCTTCAGCAGGCCGCTCAGCGTGCCCGCGACCTGGCGCAGCACCCGGTCGCCCGAGGCGTGGCCGTAGTGATCGTTGTAGTGCTTGAAGTAGTCGACGTCGACCATCACCAGCGACATGCGCTGCCCTTGCGGCCACTCGAGCTGCATCGCCTTCTCGAGGCGGCGGCGGTTCGGGATCTCGGTCAGCGCATCGACCAGGGCCAGGTGCTCCAGCAGGCGCCGGTGCGACACCGCCTGCACATGGTTGCGGATGCGTGCGCGCACGATCGGCGGATGGAAGGGCTTGGCGATGTAGTCGGCCGCACCGAGCAGCAGGCCCTTCTCTTCGTCCTCGACGCTGTCCAGCGCCGAGATGAAGATCACCGGCATGTGACGCGTCTCGTCGCGCTGCTTCAGCCGGCGCAGCACCTGGTAGCCGTCCATGCCCGGCATCACCACGTCGAGCAGCACGATGTCCGGCGCGTGGCGCGCCGCCAGCGCCAGCGCCATCGGGCCATCCTTCGCGAGGATCACACGGTAGTCGTCCTTCAGCACCTCGGCCAGCAGCAGGCGGTTGGCTTTTTCGTCGTCGACCACCAGCACTTTTGCTTGTTCGGTCGTCATGGCGCGCCTGCGGTCTCCAGTTCCTGCAGCAGGGCCTGCGCTGCGCTGCGGGCCGACGGGTATTCGACATCCTCGACCAGCAGCACCAGCTGCTGCATCGCGCCGGCATGGCGCGTGCCGGCCAGCTGCTGCTGCAATTGCTGCACCAGTTCCAGCGACGCGGCGTCGTCCCGTTCGAGCCACTGCATCAGGCGCTGCAACCCGGTCACTGCGTCGGTGCCCGCGAGCTGCGGCGGCGCGGCCGCGGCGGGCAGGTCCCGCAGCGCCTGCAGCACGCTGCCGAGGGCGGCCAGCAGCTCGGCCATCAACTCGGCCGGCGGCAGCTGCGTGCGTCCGAGATCTTCGACGCTGCGGGCGGCCTGGGCCAGCGCCGCGGCGCCGATGCCTTCGCTCGCCGCCTTCAGCGTATGCGACAGGCGGAAGATGGTCTCGCGATCGCCGGCCGCCAGTGCGGCGTTCATGCGTTCGGGCGCGCTGCCGTACTCGTCGGCGAAGGCCCGCAGCACGCCGAGGTAGAACGGCACGCGGCGCAGATGATGGGCGAGGCCCTGGTCGACGTCGAGACCGCGCGCGGCCAGGCGATCGAAGACGGCCTGCTGATGCGCCTCGAGGGCAGCGCCGGGGATGGACGCGGCATCGGCGCCGAAGCCGGACACCGGCCCGCCGGCCTCGGGCGCGGCCGGGTCCATCGCGCGCCGCGTCGGCAGCCAGCGCGCCAGCGCGGCATGGAGCTGCTCCGGATCGACCGGCTTGGTCAGGTGATCGTTCATGCCGGCGGCCAGGCTCAGGTCGCGGTCTGTGCTCATCGCATGCGCGGTCATCGCGATGATCGGCAGCTCGGCGTAGCGCGGGTCGGCGCGCAGCGTGCGCGTCGCGCTAATGCCGTCGAGCTCGGGCATTTGGATGTCCATCAGCACCAGGTCATACGAGCCGGCGTGCACCCGCTCGATCGCCTCGGCGCCGTTCACCGCCACGTCGGCCTGCACGCCGATCTCGGCCAGGAACTCCAGCGCCACCTGGCGGTTCAGTGCGCTGTCCTCGGCCAGCAGCACCTTGGCGCCGCGCTGGCGCAGCATCTCCGCCGGCTTGACGCCGAGCCGCGCACGCTGCTGGCGGCGCACCTTCATCACGTCGCTGCCGAGCAGGCTTTCGACGATCGCATCGTGCAGGGTCGATTCATTGACCGGCTTGCTCAGCACCTGTTCGATGCCGGCCGCGGCGGCCTCGTCGGCCAGGCTCTCGTGGCTGAAGGCCGTCACCATCAGGATCGCCGTCGGCAAGCTGGCGCGGCCGTCGGCGCGCAGGCGCCGTGCGGTTTCGACGCCGTCGATGCCGGGCATGTTGCAGTCGAGCAGGATCAGGGAATAGGGATAGGCCGTCGCCGCGGCCTGGCGCACCTTGGCCAGGCCCTGCTCGCCCGATGCGGCACCGTCGGCGCGCAAGCCCATCTGCTGCAGCACGCGCATCAGCACCTCGCGCGCCATCGGGTTGTCGTCGACCACCAGCGCCCGCGCGCCGAGCAGCCGATCGACCACCGGCGCGCGCAGCGCCGCACCGTCGTGCGCCTCCAGGCCGAGGCTGACGGTGAAGCAGAAGCGGCTGCCGACGCCCGGTTCGCTCTCGGCCCAGATGCGGCCCTCCATCATCTCGACCAGCTGCTTGCAGATCGCGAGGCCGAGCCCGGTACCGCCGTACTTGCGCGTGATCGAGTCGTCTTCCTGGGTGAACGGCTGGAACAGCGCCTGCAGCCGCTCCGGCGCCACGCCGGCGCCGCTGTCGGCCACGCAGAAGCGCAGCCGGGCACGCTCGTCATCGCGGGTTTCGCAGCTGACCTGCACGACGATCTCGCCGTGCTCGGTGAACTTGACGGCATTGCCGACCAGGTTGATCAGCACCTGGCCGAGACGCAGCGCATCGCCGACCAGGCGGCGCGGCACTTCGGGCTCGACGTCGAACAGCAGCTCCAGGCCCTTCGCCTGCGCCTTCAGCGAGACCACGCCGGAGACGCTCTTCAGCACGTCGAGCAGGCGGAAATCGATCTGCTCCAAGGTCATGCGGCCGGCCTCGATCTTCGAGAAGTCGAGGATGTCGCCGAGGATGCGCAGCAGCGATTCGGCCGAGCCCAGGATCTTGTCGATGTAATCGCGCTGCTTCGCGTTCAGATCGGTCTTCAGCGCCAGCCGGCTCATGCCCATCACCGCATTCATCGGGGTGCGGATCTCGTGGCTCATGCGCGCCAGGCAGCTCGACTTGGCCTCGTTCGCACGGCGCGCATCCTCGATCGCGAGGCCGAGCTGATGGGTGCGCGATTCGACCTTGCGCTCCAGGTTCTCGCGGTAGTCGTCGACGTGGCGGCTCATCGAGCGGAAGGTGCGCGCGAGCACGCCGATCTCGTCGTGCCGGTGTTCCGGCAGGGCCAGCGTACCGCTCGCCACCCGGTGATAGTCGCCCGCCGCGACCGCGCGCGAGGCCTCGACGAAGACTTGCAGCGGCGAGACGACCTTGTTGCGCAGCACGAAGTAGAGCGCCAGCATCTCGACGATCAGCGCGAGCACGCTCAGGCCGAGGATGAACTCGGCCGTGGTCAGCGCGGTGGAGCGCAGCAGCGACTTCGGATAGACGGTGACGAACCACCAGCCCGGCCCCTCCAGCCGCGTGGCGGCGAGAAAGGCGGCGTTGTGTTCGTCGTCCACCAGCAGCTTGTCGGCCTCGGGGCCCTTCTCCGCCACCGCCGCCATCAGCTGCTCGTACATGCTGGCGAGCGCCGGATCGCCGAGGGCATGCACGTCGAGCACGCCCTTCGCCGCGGCCAGTTCCTTGACCTTGCGCGGGTGCGCGACGAGGCGGCCATCGGCGCGCACGATGAAGTTCTCGGTGCCGGCCAGCCGGTCGTCGAAGACGCGCTTGAACAAGGCGTTGAGCAGGATGTCCTGCCCGACGGTGACGATGTGGCGGCCCTGGTCGTCGACCGGCGTCTCGGCCGAGACCATCCACTCGTTGGCGGTGGGATCGAAGTAGAGGCCGGTCCAGACGGTGGCGCGCGCCGGGTTGTTCTTCTGCGTCGCGATCGTCATCCACTCCTCGACCGTCATGTCGAGCCCGGGTTCGGCATTCAGACCCCAGGGCAGGTCGGGCCAGTAGACGATGTTGAAGTTCTCGGGCGAATGCAGGTAGACGTTGGCGAAGCGATTCACCCAGGCCGGCCCGAAGCGATCCAGCAGCCGCCAGGACAGCACCAGACGCCGTTTCAGGTCGGCATCGATCTCGGAAGGCTTGCGGCCGACGAAGCCGCTGATGTGACGGCTCGATGTGCCGTCGGGGCGCTTGAGTTCGCCATAGACCTCGTGGCGCAGGCGCGTCGAGCCATCGGGCAGCGCCTCGTACAAGGCTTCGTACTCGGCCTCGCTCGGCTGATTCATCGAGCGATAGTCCTCGAGGAAAACCGACTTCAGCACCTCCTCGTTGTCGAACGCCAGCTTGAAGACCGCGCTCTCCTTCGCACCGCGCTCGGAGATGTATTGATAGAGCTTGTCCTGCGTGGCTTCGGCCAGCGAGCTGAAGATGTGCCAGTAGGACAGCAGGGTGACCACCAGCACCACCGCGGTGATGCGCAGCGCCATCTGCAGCAGCGTGCGGGCGGTCAGCGAATCGCGAAAAGCGATGCGCGGCTCGGGACCGTTGTCGGGGGAGAGGGTGTCGTTTGCCATGGCGGAGTGCCACCGTCATCGGCGAATTTGCCGAAACCATGAATCAGATTTGCCGACTTTGGGCGCTTTTCGGATCAAATCTTCCAGCCAGGCGACGACCAGGCGGCCGTCGCGTGCTTCACTGCGCAAATCAGCGCAGCATGGGTGGATGCGGATGCAGACGCGCCATCGCGTAGGAATCGACGTAGGCGCCGTCGCGCATCGCATAGGCCCGGTGCGTGCCTTCGATGTCGAAGCCGAACTTGCGATAGAGCGCAATCGCCGGCGCGTTGTCGACATAGACCGTCAGCTCGAGGCGCAGCACCTGGGCCCAGCGGTCGGCGTAATCGCACAGCGCCTGCATCAAGGCGCTGCCGACGCCCTGGTTCTGCGCAGCCGGCATGACCGAGATGCCCAGATACATCACGTGGCGGCGGCGCGGGCTCACCCCGGCCGCATGCAGCCCGGCACTGCCGACCATTTCCAGGCCTTCGTCGCCCTCGCGCTCGGCCACCAGCTGCAGGTCGGGCTTGGCCGCCACCGCCGGGGCGGCGAGCCGCGGCTCCCACAGCTCCTCGCTGGTGAAGGGCATCTGCATCAGGCCGGGGTAGATCGCCGGATCGCCCATCATGCGGGCGAAGCCGGCAGCGTCCTTGCTGGTGGCGCGGCGGATGGTCAGCGGCATGGCGGATTCAGCAGTCAGCGGCGAGCGGGTCAAGGCCCGCCAGCATAGACGTGGAACCCGTCGAAATCCGCCTTGCCCAGCGCCACGCCGGCCTGGCGCAGGATCGCGTAAGCCATGCCCAGGTGGAAGAAGAAATTCGGCAGCGCGTAGTGCAGCAGGAAGTCCCGGCCCGGCAGGCTCACCGTGGCCTGGCCGACCTGGTCCGACAGCAGACGGTGCTCGCTGCCCTGCATCTGCGCCGGCGTCAATCCGGCAAGAAAGGCCGAGCTTCGGCCGACGCGCTCTTGCAGCGCGGCGAACGAAAGGCTGAAGCCGCCGAACGCAGGCACCGCCAGCCCCGCCAGCGGCGCACAGGCCCGCAGCGAGAACTGCGCCGCGATGTCGACCTGCGCCGCGAAAGGCAGCATGTCGGCGGCCAGCCGCGCCTGCAACAGTTGCTGCGGATCGATGCCCTCGTGCGAGGCGTGCGCCTCGGCCAGCGCGGCGATGTGCGACAGCTGCCCGAGATAGCGGCTGAAGACGGGCACGGAGGCGGCATGCATCATCGCCGCGGCCTCCGGCTCGCCCTCTGCGCGCCGGCTCAAACGCGCTCGCTGACCCAGCCCCGCACCGAGGCCAGCGCCGCGTCCAGCTTGCTCGCATCGGTGCCGCCGGCCATCGCCATGTCGGCCTTGCCGCCGCCCTTGCCGCCGACCTGCTGCGCGACGAAGTTGACCAGCTCGCCGGCCTTCAGCCTGGCCGTGCTGTCGCTGGTGACGCCGGCCGCCAGCTGCACCTTGCCGCCTTCGACCGCGGCGAGCACGATGGCCGCGGTCTTCAGCTTGTCCTTCAGCTTGTCCATGGTCTCGCGCAAGGCCTTCGCATCGGCGCCGGCGAGCATCGCCGCCAGCACCTTGATGCCGCCGACCTCGACCGCCTTGCCGAGCAGCTCGTCGCCCTGCGACGACGCGAGCCGGCCCTTCAGCGCGGCCAGCTCCTTCTCCAGCGCGCGCACCTGGTCGAGCACGGCGTGCAGGCGGCCGTCGATCTCGTCGGGCGCCGTCTTCAGGGTGCCGGCGACCTGATGTACCGTGTGCTCCAGCGACTGCAGATAGGCCAGCGCGTTGTCGCCGGTGACCGCCTCGACGCGGCGCACGCCGGCGGCGATGCCGGTCTCGGCGACGATCTTGAACAGCCCGATGTCGCCGGTGCGCTCGACGTGCGTGCCGCCGCACAGCTCGCGCGTCGTGCCGATGTCGAGCACGCGCACCTCGTCGCCATACTTCTCGCCGAACAGCATCATCGCGCCGAGCTTCTGCGCTTCGTCGATCGGCACGATCTGGGCGTGCGTCGCGACGTTGGCCAGCACCTCGGCGTTGACGATCGCCTCGATCCTGGCGATCTGCCCGGCCGTCACCGGCGCGTTGTGCGAGAAGTCGAAGCGGGTGCGCTCCGGCGTCACCAGCGAGCCCTTCTGCTGCACGTGGCCGCCCAGCACTTCGCGCAAGGCCTTGTGCATCAGATGGGTTGCGCTGTGGTTGCGCATGGTCTTCGCGCGGCGTTCGGCATCGACCTTCGCGTTCAGCACGTCGCCGACCTTGATCTCGCCTTCGACGACGCGGCCCTGATGGCCAAAGACCGCCGCCTGCACCTTGATCGTGTCCTCGACCAGCAGGCGCGAGCTGGCATTGCGCAGCTCGCCGGTATCGCCGACCTGGCCGCCGCTCTCGGCATAGAACGGCGTGTGGTCGAGCACGATCACCGCATCGTCGCCGGCCTTCGCGCTCGGCACCGCGGTGCCGTCGACGTAGACCGCGGTGACGGCGGCGCTGTCGTGCAGCAGCTCGTCGTAGCCGTGGAAGGCGGTGGCGACGCCGTTGTATTCCAGGCCGGCGGCCATCTTGAACTTGGCCGAAGCGCGCGCCTGCTCGCGCTGGCGGCTCATCGCCGCATCGAAGGCGGCGTTGTCCACCGTCACGCCGCGCTCGCGGCAGACGTCGGCCGTCAGGTCGAGCGGGAAGCCGTAGGTGTCGTGCAGCTTGAACGCGAGGTTGCCGTCGAGCACCCGGGTGCCGTCCTTCAGCGCCGCCTCGAGGATTTCCATGCCGTTGGCGATGGTCTGGAAGAAGCGCTCCTCCTCCTGCCTCAGCACCTCGGTGATGCGCGATTGCTGCTGGCGCAGCTCGGGGTAGGCCTCGCCCATCTCGGTGACGAGCGCTGCTACCAGCGAGTAGAAAAAGGGCTTCCTCGCGCCGAGCTTGTAGCCGTGGCGGATGCCGCGCCGCGCGATGCGGCGCAGCACGTAGCCGCGGCCCTCGTTGCCCGGGATCACGCCGTCGGCGACGGTGAACGCGCAGGCCCGGATGTGGTCGGCGATGACCTTCAGCGACGGCGAGTCCTTGTCGCAATCTTGCGCGCCGGCTGCGTCGACCGCCCGCTTGGCAGCCGCCAGCAGGTTGACGAACAGGTCGATCTCGTAGTTCGAATGCACGCCCTGCAGCACCGCGGTGACCCGCTCCAGCCCCATGCCGGTGTCGACGCTGGGCTTCGGCAGCTTGTGCATCACGCCCGCTTCATCGCGGTTGAATTGCATGAAGACGTTGTTCCAGATCTCGATGTAGCGGTCGCCGTCTTCGTCGGGCGAGCCGGGCGGGCCACCAGGGATCTCCGGGCCGTGGTCGTAGAAGATCTCTGTGCAGGGGCCGCAGGGCCCGGTGTCGCCCATCATCCAGAAGTTGTCGGAGGCGTAGCGTGCGCCCTTGTTGTCGCCGATGCGCACGATGCGCTCGGCGGGCACGCCGACCTGCTTGTTCCAGATCTCGTAGGCCTCATCGTCCTCCGCGTAGACGGTGACCCAGAGCTTGTCCTTCGGCAGCTTGAAATGCTCAGTCAGCAGCTCCCAGGCGTAGGCAATGGCATCCTTCTTGAAGTAATCGCCGAAGCTGAAGTTGCCCAGCATCTCGAAGAAGGTATGGTGCCGCGCGGTGTAGCCGACGTTCTCCAGGTCGTTGTGCTTGCCGCCGGCGCGGATGCACTTCTGCGCCGTGGTCGCGCGGTTGTAGGGCCGCTTGTCGAAGCCGAGGAACACGTCCTTGAACTGGTTCATCCCGGCGTTGGTGAACAGCAGCGTCGGGTCGTCGCCCGGCACCACCGGGCTCGACGCGACGATGGTGTGGCCCTTCGATTCGAAGTACTTCAGGAAGGTCTGGCGGATGTCGGAGGTTTTCATGGGGGCTTCTGGCTCGATGAAAGCGATTCAGGTATGCGTGCGGACGCCGAGACGGCTTGCCGCAGCGGCGAGCGCCGCATCGCAGGTCGCCAATGCGGCGCGTTGCGTCAGGCACAGGTCGAGGTAGATGGCGTCATACGGGGTCAATTCATAGGCCAGCGACAGCTCGAGGTAACGCGCCGGCTCGTTGTGCCAGGGCGCGGCGATCCTGGCGTCCAGATCGGCGACATGGGTGGCGATGCCGACCGCCTGCATGGTGTCGAAGCGCCTGCGCCTCACCCCGTTGCGCAAGGCACTGGCGATCTCGATGGGCCAGATGAAAGGCGCCAGCAGCACCTCGCCCAGCACGGCCTCCATCGTGGCCGGGCCGGATTCGTCCGGCATCACGCATGCCAGGGCATAGGAGCTGTCGATCACGACCGTCATTCTTTGCCCGTCGCTGCCTGCCACACCTGCTCGCTGCGCTCGTCGCGGCCTTCGCGGATCCATTGCGCAATCTCTTCGCGCGTGATCGCGCCATGAGTGCGCGCGATCTCGCGGCCGAGTTCGCGCATCGCGGCCACGGCCTTCCTGCGACGCTCCACGTCGAAAGGCGCATCGGCGCGCACCGGCACGATCTTGGCCACCGGCTTGTTGTGTCGCGTGATGACGGTCTCTTCGCCCTGCTCCGCCCGTGCCACCAGCTCGGACAAATGTGTCTTGGCTTCGAACAAGCCGATGGTCTGGACGGGGGCGGACATATGTGCGTCGAATTTGGTTGAATCAACCAGATTCTATTCGATCAAGCGCGGTGGCGAGCGCTCCAGCGACGCTCGCCGCCGCTCATCGAAACAAGCCGGGACATTCACGGATAGCGAGGCCTTCACCGGCCGCCGATACATAAAGACATTACAGGCTTGCTCGACGACATGACCCAGTGTCATCGAAGGACTACAGCCGGATCGTTGGAGACACCATGAAGTCCGAACGGATCAAGCTCGCGAGCGACCTGCGCGCGCAGCCGATCAATTTCACCGAGTTGTTGTGGTCAAGCCGAGGGTCGCCCTGGGCCGGCTTCCAGCTCGAGAGGCACCGCATCGGGCCCACCGGCCGGTTGCGCCATTTTGCGGTCGACGACGTGCTGCTCGGCCTCTGCGTGGCCGGCTCCGCGCAGATGGAATTCGGCTGCGGCAGCCAGGCGCGCCGCGCCGTCACCCATCCGGGCGACTTCACGCTGCTCGCCCGCGGCGACCGGCAGCGCACGATCACCTGGTCGGGCCTGCGGGAGACGCTCTACGTCAGGATCGACACCGACACGCTGCAGCGCTTCATGCCCCAGCACGCCGAGGCGCAGCGCCTGGACGTGCTGCCGCAATACGCGGTTTCCGACCCGCAGGTGGCGCGGCTGGCCTGGTGCATGTATGACGAAGCCTTGGCCGGCAGCCCGGCCGGCGCTGCCTACGGCGAGTCCTTGTCGCTGACGCTCGCCAACTACCTGGCGAGCCGCTACGCCGCGATCAAGCCCGATGCGACCGGCTCGGCCGTGCTGACCGCGACCAAGGCCAGCGGACTGCGCGACTACATCCGCGAGCATCTCGCGCACAACATCAGCCTGGTCGAGCTGGCGAACGTGGCCGGACTCAGCCCGCACTATTTCCTGCAGGTCTTCAAGAACACCTTCGATGTCACACCGCATCACTACATCCTGCGCGAGCGGATCAACGAAGCCAAACGACTGCTCCAAAGTGGGACTGCGGCGATCAGTGAAGTCGGACTCGCGTTGGGATTCTCCGACCAGAGTCATTTCAGCGCGACTTTCCGTCGCCTGACCGGCAGGACGCCGCGGCAATTCCGCCAGAACAGCGGATAGACACTTTGTGGCAACTGGGCGCGAGCGGGCCGAGCGCCGGGCCGCTCCCAAGCCGGCCCGCATCCCCTCGGGGGATCGACCGACGTACTCGTCGGGCGAGGGGCTCCATGACTTTCCGAACAATTCCCGGAACATCTTGCTAGATCCATCTCCGGGTCTTTCGAATACTGCCCGACGCCATCCCTCGTGTTGGCGGGCGCGGCTTGCATGACCGCCGGCACCGACCTGCGGATGCCGGCCGCCGATCGAGCCCATTCAATGACCATTGGAGAGAGACCATGACCCATCGATTCGGCAAGCTGTTCGTCGCAAGTTCCTGCTTCGGTCGTTCGCTGCTGCTGGCCTCGGCCGTCGTCAGCGCCCTCGTCACCGCGCCCGCGATGGCGCGCCACGGCCATGACTGGGGCGACGATCACGACAACGGCCCGGCGGTGCGCACCAACGAAGGCTGGGTGCGCGGCGTCGTCAAGGATGGCGTGACCCGCTTCCTCGGCATCCCGTACGCCGCTCCACCGGTGGGCAACTTGCGATGGCAGCCGCCGCAGCCGGTGACGCCATGGCGCGGCGTGCTCGACGCGACCGAGTACGGCAACATCTGCACGCAGACCACGACGCTCGGCGTCTTTGCCGGCCCGGCCAGCGTCGACGAGGACTGCCTTTATCTCAACGTCTTCACGACCCAGCATGCCTCCGGCCGCTCGTGGAAGAAGAGGCCGGTGCTCGTCTGGATCCACGGCGGCGGCAACGTCGACGGCGTCTCCAACGACTATGACGGCAGCAAGCTCGCGACCGGCGGCCCGAAGGGAACGGATACCGTCGTGGTCACGATCAACTACCGCCTCGGGCTGTTCGGCTTCCTCGCCCACCCGGCGCTGAATGCCGAAGGCCACGCGTTCGGCAACTACGGGATCATGGACATCCAGGCCGTGCTGCGCTGGGTCCAGCGCAACATCGATTCCTTCGGCGGCGACCCGGACAACGTCGCGCTCGGCGGGCAATCGGCCGGCGCTTCGGATACCGGCGCCAACATGCTCTCGCCGCTCAGCACGGGCCTGTTCCACCGCGCGATCCTGGAAAGCTCGCCGACCTCGACCTTCCCGCCGCTCTCGCTCGCGCTGACCCGCGGCAACAACTTCGCCGCTGCCGCCGGCTGCCCCGGCACCGGCGCCGACGCGGCCGCCTGCCTGCGTGCGCTGACACCCGAGCAGATCCTGCAGCTGCAAGGCACCGCGAACGCCAACGGACCGTATGTCAACGGCCCGATGGTCGACGGCACCATCATCCCGAGGACGCCGGTGGAAGCCTGGACCAGCGGCCAGTTCAACCACGTGCCGGTGCTCGGCGGCAACGTGCAGGACGAAGCCAACTTCTCGATCGGCATCACCGAATACTTCTCCGGGCCGCCGCAGGCGCCGATGACGGAGGCGGACTTCACACGCCTGCTCACCACGATCTACAGCGGCCCGTCGGGGCCGGGCGGCAGCGGCGCGAACTACCCTGCAGGCACCGTCGCCGCGGTCCTGGCGCACTACCCGCTCGGCAACTACGCGAGCGCGGCACTGGCGTACGACGCCGCATCCACCGACCCGGGCGCATGCCGCGCGCTGAAGGTCGACCAGTTGCTGTCGAAGTGGGTGCCGGTGTATGCGTACGAGTTCAACTACCAGAACGCGCCGTACTACTTCCCGAAGATGCCGGGCTTCCAGCCGCTGGCCGCGCACACCATCGACATCCAGTTCCTGTTCCCGCTGTGGCATGGCGGCATCCTCGGCGTTTCGCATGCGCTGAATGCGCAGGAGACGAACCTCTCGGATGAGCTGGTGTCCGCCTGGACGAAGTTCGCCGCGACCGGCAACCCGAACGGCAGCGGCAATGCGCCGTGGCCGCGCTTCACCGCGCAATCGCCGACCTTCCTGTCGCAGAACATTCCGCTCTCGACCTTCACCGCCTCGCAGTTCTCTGCGCGGCATCAGTGCGAGTTCTGGAACACGGTGCTGGTCTACTGACCTACGCAACACGACTCGCGGCTTCAAAGCCGCGCCCGAACCGACCTCGCCGAGGTCGGTTCGAGGAACCACTGCCGGAAGTACTCGCGAAACGCCACGGGTCTGTGCGATAGCCATCGCCAGACGCGCGGATGGCCGGATGCGTCATGATCGAAGGCTTTCGATCCCCGCCCTGCCATGACTCCTGACCCGACGCCGACCGCCGCGCCGCCCACCGAGCCTGCCAATGCCCGATGGCAGCAGCGCAGCCTGCGCAGCGTCTGGCACCCGTGCACGCAGATGCAGCGCGCCGCGCAGGTGCCGCCGCTGCCGATCGCGCGCGGCGACGGGCCCTGGCTCGAAGACTACGAAGGCCGGCGCTATTTCGACGCCACCAGCTCCTGGTGGGTCAACCTGTTCGGGCACGCCGACGCGCGCATCAACTCGGCGCTGCGCGATCAGCTCGACCGCCTGCCGCACGTGATGCTGGCCGGCTGCACGCATGCGCCGGCGGTGGAGCTGGCCGAGCGGCTCGCGGCGCTGACCGGCGGCGTGCTCGGCCACGCCTTCTTCGCGAGCGACGGCGCCTCGGCGGTCGAGATCGCGCTGAAGATGAGCTTTCACCACTGGCGCAATCGCGGCCTGGCCGACAAGCGCGAGTTCGTCTGCCTGCAGCAGGGCTATCACGGCGAGACCCTGGGCGCCCTGGCGGTCACCGACGTGGCGATCTTCCGCGACGTCTACGACCCGCTGCTGATGCGCGCGCATCGGGTGATGTCGCCCGATGCGCGCCAGGCGCGGCAAGGCGAAACCGCGGCCGATGTGGCCGCGCGTGCGCTGGCCGACCTGCGCCGCCTGCTGACCGAGCGCCATGCGCAGCTGGCGGCGGTCATCGTCGAGCCGCTGGTGCAATGCGCCGCCGGCATGGCCTTGCACGACCCGTCGTACCTGCGCGGGCTGCGCAGTCTCTGCGACGAGTTCGGCGTGCACCTGATCGCCGACGAGATCGCAGTCGGCTGCGGGCGCAGCGGCAGCTTCTTCGCCTTCGAGCAGGCGAGCCTGCCCTGCGACGAAACACGCCTCTGGCCGGATTTCATCTGCCTGTCGAAAGGCATCAGCGGCGGCTACCTGCCCTTGTCGCTGGTGCTGACGCGCGAAGCGGTCTACGCCTCGTTCCTCGACGACGACGTGGCGCGCGGCTTCCTGCATTCGCATTCGTACACCGGCAACGCGCTCGCCTGCCGCGCGGCGCTGGCCGTGCTCGATCGTTTCGACGAGGACCAGGTGCTGGCGCGCAACCGGGAACGCGCCGAGCTGCTCACAGCCGCACTCGCGCCCTTGCAGCAGGACCAGCGCGTCGAGCACTTCCGCCAACGCGGCATGATCTGGGCCTTCGACGTCAAGGCCGAGCAGGCCGGCGAGCGCTTCGCCGAGCGTTTCCATCTGGCAGGCCGCGATCATGGCCTGCTGATCCGCCCGATCGGCCGCACCGTCTACCTGATGCCGCCTTACCTGCTCGACGACACGCTCGCGCCCTGGCTCGCGCAGCAGGTCATCACCACCCTCGACGCCGTGCTCGCGCACCCTTTGCCGCATGCTGATCGACCACCTGAACCATCGACTGCGTGAGCGCGACGCGCAGGCCTTGCGCCGGCAGCGGCGCATCGCCGAATCGCCTTGCGCGCCGCGGCAGCGGGTGTCGGACCCGGGCCGGCCGGCGCGCGAGATGCTGGCCTTCTGCAGCAACGACTACCTGGGCCTGGCGAACCACCCGGCGCTGATCGAGGCGCTGGCCGAAGGTGCGCGGCGCCACGGCGCCGGCAGCGGCGCCTCGCACCTGATCAGCGGGCACGGCCGCGCCCACGAAGCGCTCGAAGACGAGCTGGCCGCATGGTTCGCGCCGCATGTGCCGCAGGCGCGGGCGCTGACGTTCAGCACCGGCTACATGGCCAACCTGTCGCTGCTGGCCGCGCTCGCGTCGCTGACCGGCGAGGGCCGCGCGACGATCCTCGCGGACAAGCTGAACCATGCCTCGCTGGTGGACGGTGCCTTGCTGTCGCGCGCGCCGCTGCGGCGCTATCCGCACCGCGAGATGGCGGCCCTCGCGCTGCAGCTCGAACGCACCGAGACGCCGCTGAAGCTGATCGTCAGCGACACCGTCTTCAGCATGGATGGCGACCTCGCGCCGCTGCCCGAACTGCTCGCGCTGGCCGAGCGCCACGACGCCTGGCTGATCCTCGACGACGCCCACGGCTTCGGCGTGCTGGGCGCCGGCGGGCGCGGCACGCTCGAGCACTTCGGCCTGCGCAGCGAGCGGCTGATCTGCATGGGCACGCTGGGCAAGGCTGCCGGCCTGGCGGGCGCCTTCGTCGTTGCGCACCCGACGATCATCGAGTGGCTGGTGCAGGCCGCGCGCAGCTACATCTACACCACCGCGGCGCCACCGCCGATCGCCCATGCCTTGCTCGCGAGCCTGCGGCTGATCGGCGGCAGCGAAGGCGTGCAACGGCGCACCCGGCTGCAGGAGCGGGTGCGGCTGCTGCGCGAACGCCTGAGTGCGTTGATCGCCGCCCGGCCCGGCCTCGGATGGCGGCTTGCAGAGTCGGCCACCGCGATCCAGCCGTTGATCGTCGGCGACAACTCGGCCGCGCTGCGGCTCTCGGCGGCTCTCGATGAACAAGGGCTGTGGGTGCCTGCGATCCGCCCACCCACCGTGCCGCTCGGCACGGCGCGGCTGCGCATCACGCTCAGCGCGACGCATGACGAGGCCGACGTCGAACGGCTGGTCGCGGCGCTGGCCGAGGCTGCACGATGACCGCGGGCGGCCCGCACCCACCGGGGGAACCGCTTGCCGTACCCGGCGAGCGGGGGGCAGGCATCTCTCGCGGCTTCTTCGTCACCGGCACCGACACCGAGGTCGGCAAGACCTGCATCAGCGCCGGCCTGCTGCACCGGCTCGCCGCCGAAGGCTACCGCGCCGCCGGCCTGAAGCCGGTGGCGGCAGGCACGGTTCTGCGTGACGGCCGCAACGTCAACGACGACGTGCTGGCGCTGCATCAAGCCAGCGCTGTCCCGCTCAGCGACGCCGAGGTCGGCCCCTGTCAATTCGCCACGCCCTGCGCGCCGCACATCGCTGCCGCGATCGAAGGCCGCACGATCGATCGCCGATCCCTGTCGGCCCATGCACACGCCCTGGCCGCGCGCGCCGACCTGCTGGTCGTCGAAGGTGTCGGCGGCTTCAGCGTGCCGCTCGGCGACGACTGGGACACGGCCGACCTGGCCTGCGACCTGGGCCTGCCGGTGATCCTGGTCGTCGGCCTGCGGCTCGGCTGCCTGAACCATGCGCTGCTGACCGCCGAGGCCATCCGCGGGCGCGGCCTCCGCCTCGCCGGCTGGGTCGGCACGCATCTCTCGCCGGACATGCCGTTCGCGGTGGAAAATGCAGCCACCTTGCGCGCATGGCTGCAGCGCCGGCACCGAACGCCTTGCCTCGGCCTGGTGCCGTGGCTGCCGGACCCTGGACCCGCGGCCGTCGCCGCACACCTCGACCCGGCCGCGCTGCACGCGGCACTGGCCTCCGATCCACCTTCCGAGAGAACCCGATGACGACCATCACCACCATCCCCGTCTCGTCGCTGCGCCCCGCGGCCCTGCCCGCGAGGAGCGCTCCCGAGCGCTGGCGCGTCGCCGAGGTCGAGGGGCTGTACGCGCTGCCGCTGATGGACCTGCTGTTCCGCGCCCAGCAGGTGCACCGCGAGCACTTCGACGCCAACGAGGTGCAGCTCTCGACCCTGCTGTCGATCAAGACCGGCGGCTGCGCGGAAGACTGCGGCTATTGTCCGCAGTCCTCGCACTTCGACACCGGCCTCGAAGCCAGCAAGCTGATGCCGCTCGACCAGGTGATCGAAGCCGCCGAGGCCGCGAAGGCGCAGGGCGCGACGCGCTTCTGCATGGGCGCGGCCTGGCGCAGCCCGAAGGAGCGCGACATGGAGCGCGTCAGCGAGATGGTCACCGCGGTGCGCGGCCTCGGCCTCGAGACCTGCATGACGCTCGGCATGCTCGACGCCCATCAGGCGCAGACCCTGAAGCAGGCCGGCCTCGACTACTACAACCACAACCTCGACAGCGCGCCGGAGTTCTACGGCCGCATCATCAGCACCCGCACCTATCAGGACCGGCTGGACACGCTGGGCCACGTGCGCGATGCCGGCATCAACGTCTGCTGCGGCGGCATCGTCGGCATGGGCGAGACGCGCACGCAGCGCGCCGGGCTGATCGCGCAGCTCGCCAATCTCGAGCCCTACCCGGAATCGGTGCCGATCAACAACCTGGTGCAGGTCAAGGGCACGCCGCTGGCCGGCACCGAACCGATCGACCCGTTCGAATTCGTGCGCACGATCGCGGTCGCGCGCATCACGATGCCGCGCACGATGGTGCGCCTCTCCGCCGGGCGCGAGCAGATGGACGAGGCCTTGCAGGCGCTGTGCTTCGCTGCCGGCGCGAATTCGATCTTCTACGGCGACAAGCTGCTGACCACGAGCAACCCGCAGGCGGCGCGCGACCGCGCGCTGCTGCAGCGCCTGGGCATGAAGGCGCAGGGCGACGCCGCGGCATCGGCCGAGGCGAACGAGGCCCGATGAGCGCGGTGCTTGCAGCGACGGACGCGCTGCCGGCTCGTCCGCTGATCGACGCGGCCTTCCTGCACGACCCCTACCCGGCCTACGCCGCACTGCGCGAGGCCGGGCCGCTGCACTGGAGCGACGAGTTCTTCGGCGGCGCATGGCTGTTGACACGGCATGCCGACGTGGAAGCCGTGCTGCGCGACGATGCACGCTTCTCGGCCCAGCGCACCGGTGGCTGGGTCAACAACGCCGCGGCCGGCGGCGAGATGAAGGGCTTCCAGCGCCTCTTCGCGCGCGCGATGCTCTTCCTCGACGCACCGGACCACAGCCGCGTGCGCCGCGTGCTCAATGCCGGCTTCGCGCCATCGACCGTGCGCGCGCTCGCGCCGCGCATCGAGGCCCTGACGAAGACCCTGCTCGACGCCGTCGATGCCGAAGCCGGCTTCGATTTCATGGCCAGCGTGGCGCGGCCGCTGCCGGCCCAGGTGATCGCCGGGCTGATGGGCATCGACGCCGAGCACCAGGCCGACTTCAGCGCCTGGTCCGACGACCTGGCCGCGTTCATCGGCGCGCCCCAGCCGGGCCCCGAACTCGCGCGCAGGGCGAAGGCCAGCCTGCTCGCGATGAGCGATCATTTCGAGGCCTTGCTGCCGCGCCGCCGCCGCGCGCCCGGTGACGACCTCGTCAGCCGATTGGTGCAGGCCGAGGCCGAAGGGCAGATCCAGGCCGGCGCCGAGCTGCTGGCGCAATGCGCGATGCTGCTTTTCGCCGGCCACGAAACCACGCGCAACCTGCTGGGCAATGGCCTGCACGCCTTGCTGATGCAGCGCGAAGCCTGGCTGCGCCTGCAGCAGGAGCCGGCGCTGTGGCCGGGCGCGGCGCGCGAGCTGCTGCGCTACGACAGCCCGGTGCAGTACACCGGCCGCCGTGTCGCCGCCGACCTGGTGCTGCACGGCCAGCGCCTGCGCCGCGGCGACCTGGTGGTGGCATTGATCGGCGCGGCCAACCGCGACCCGCGGCGCCATGACGATCCCGATGCGCTGCAGATCGCACGGCCGCGGACCGGCATGCTGTCGTTCGGCCATGGCCCGCATGTCTGCATCGGCGCGGCGCTGAGCCTGATGGAAGCGGAGATCGTCTGGCGCCAGGTCGCGCGGCGCTGGCCCGGACTGCGCATCGACACCCCCGCTCCGCGCTGGAACGGCAACCCCGTCTACCGCGGCCTGCTCGACCTGCCGCTGCGCAACGCAACGGCATGGGCTTCGATCGACCAGCGGAGCAAGGCTGCCGGATCGTCCAGGACGTCGGCCGGCGCCTCGTAGTAGCTCGTGACCTGGACCCGAGCCGCCGACTTGGCATAGGAAAAGGGCGCAGCGCCCTTGGCGACGAACGCGGCACGGGTGTTGTCGTCCGTGCGCAGGTACAGCGTTCCCTTCATGACGAACGCGAACTGCACACCGTCTGCCAGGAGGCTGCTGCCGCCAAAAAACCGCTTGACCTCGATCGCCCCCATGCCGCGCAGCGAATTTCAGGACCCAGCGTCAAGCCGATCGCCGGGGCGGCAAGCGCAGCGGTGAGGTTTCGTCGTGCCTGGAACGGGGCTTGCGTAAGTACGGATGCGCACCGCCATGCGGTACGACAACAATCCGCCCACGACATGCTCGCTACCGCTCCCAGCTCATCTGCCGCTGCTTTGCCCCTCGCCGCTCGCCCGGCCACCACGCCGCTGGTGAGCTTCAAAGGCGTGCAGAAGACCTATGACGGCGTGCACCTCGTCGTGCGCCAGCTCGATCTCGAGATCCAGCGCGGCGAGTTCCTGACCTTGCTCGGGCCCTCGGGCTCCGGCAAGACCACGACCTTGATGATGCTCGCCGGCTTCGAGTCGCCGACCTCGGGCGAGGTGCTGCTCGACGGCAAGCCGATCACGCGCACGCCGCCGCACAAGCGCCAGTTCGGCATGGTCTTCCAGAACTACGCGCTGTTCCCGCACATGACCGTCGGGCAGAACGTCGCCTACCCGCTGACGGTGCGCAAGGTCGCGAAGGACGAGCAGGCCAGGCGGGTCGCGAAGGCGATCGCGATGACGCGCCTGACCGGCATGGCCGATCGTTTCCCGAGCCAGCTCAGCGGCGGCCAGCAGCAGCGCGTGGCGCTGGCCCGCGCGCTGGTCTTCGAGCCGCAGCTGGTGCTGATGGACGAGCCGCTCGGCGCACTCGACAAGCAGCTGCGCGAGCACATGCAGATCGAGCTGAAGGAACTGCACCGCCAGCTCGGCGTCACCTTCGTCTACGTCACGCATGACCAGGGCGAGGCGCTGACGATGAGCGACCGGGTCGCGGTCTTCAACGACGGCCTGATCCAGCAGCTCGCGCCGGTCGAGCTGATGTACGAATCGCCGGCGAATCGCTTCGTCGCCGGCTTCATCGGCGACAGCACGGTGATCGCCGGCAAGCTCTCGCTGCAGGGCGGGCAGGCGGCGCTGAAGCTGCCCGACGGGCAGAGCCTGATCGGCGAGAACGTCAACAACGCCGCCGACGGCGCGGCCGTCGAAGCCTGCGTGCGCCCCGAGCGCATCGTGCTGCACCGGGGGGAGTTCGCCGGCAACGTGCTGCGCGCCATCGTCGAAGGCGTCATCTACTACGGCGACCACCTGCGCCTGTTGTGCGCCCTCGGCGGCGGCCAGGCGACGGCCACTGTCAAGCTCAAGCTCAGCAACGAAGCAGCACCCCAGGCCGGCGACACCGTCGGCCTCGAATTCCCGCCGGCGCTGACGCGCATCTACGGCCTTTGATCCCCTGGAGACATCGATGAAAGCCATGCTCAAGACCACCCTGCTCGCGACCGTGCTGGGCTTCGCGCTGCCCGCGCTCGCGCAGCAGCAGATCACCGTCGTCAACTTCGGCGGCACGCAGGCCGCGGCGCAGAAGAAGGCCTACTACGAGCCGTTCGAGAAGACCACCGGCATCAAGGTCGTCGCGGTCGAATACAACGGCGAGCAGGCCAAGGTGAAGGCCATGGTCGAGACCAAGAAGGTCACCTGGGACCTGGTCGAGGCCGAGTCGCCCGATGCCGCGCGCGGCTGCGACGAAGGCATGTTCGACAAGATCGACTACGCGAAGATCGGCGGCAAGACCGACCTGCTGCCGGCCGCGGTGACCGAATGCGGCGTCGGCTTCTTCGTCTGGTCCACGGTGCTCGCCTACAACGGCGACAAGCTGAAGGACGGCCCGAAGAACTGGGCCGACTTCTGGGACGTGAAGAAGTTTCCCGGCAAGCGCTCGATGCGCAAGGGCGCGCGCTACAACCTCGAGTTCGCGCTGATGGCCGACGGCGTCGCGCCGGGCGATGTCTACAAGGTGCTGGCGACGAAGGAAGGCGCCGAGCGCGGCTTCAAGAAGCTGACCGAGCTGAAGCCGAACATCCAGTGGTGGGAGGCCGGCGCGCAGCCGCCGCAGTTCCTCGTCGCCGGCGACGTGGTGATGACGACCGCCTACAACGGCCGCATCGACATCGCCAACCGCGAAGGCAAGAACCTCAAGATGAGCTTCGTCGGCAGCATCTACGACCTCGACTACTGGGTCATCCCGAAGGGGGCGCCGAACGCCGCGAACGCGCTGAAGTTCATCGGCTTCACGATGATGCCGGACTCGCAGGCCGAATACGCGCGCCAGATCGGCTACGGCCCGGTGAACAGCAAGGCGCTGCCCAAGCTCGATGCCAAGGTACTGGCGAACCTGCCGACGGCGCCGGAGAATACCAAGGGCGCGCTGCAGTTCAACGTCAAGTTCTGGACCGACCAGGGCGAAGAACTCGAGAAGCGCTTCGCCGCCTGGTCGACGCAATAAGCCGGCCGCCACCCCAGCCGCGGCGCAAGAGCCGGACATGGCCGACACCAGCGACCTCCAACGCCAGCTGGCGGCCGCCGAGCGCCGCCGCAAGTGGCGCGCGTTCTCGCTGACGCTGCCGCTGCTGATCTTCCTGATGCTGACCTTCCTGGTGCCGATCGCCGCGCTGCTGAAGCGCGCGGTCGAGAACCCGGAGGTGGCGAACGCGCTGCCGCGCACGATCGCGGCGCTCGACGACTGGGACCGCAAGGCCACGCCGCCGGCCGCGGCCTTCGCCGCGCTCGCCGCCGACCTCGGCTCGCTGCCCGACAGCTCCGATGCCGGCACCCTCGCGCGGCGCATGAACAACTCGGTGCCGGGCGCGCGCTCGCTGGTGATGAGCACCTTCCGCAGCCTGCCGATCACCGGCACGCCGGACGAGGTCAAGACCCAGCTGCTGGCCAAGGACGAACGCTGGGCCGAGCCGCAATACTGGCAGGCGATCGTCAAGAACGGCTCGCGCTGGACCGGCGACTACCTGCTCGCCTCGGTCGACATGCGGCGCAACGCCGCCGGCGACATGGAGGCGATGCCCGAGGATCAGCGCGTCTATGTGCGCATCCTCGCGCGCACCTTCCAGATCAGCGCGATCGTCACGTTCTTCTGCCTGCTGCTCGGCTACCCGATCGCCTGGTGGCTCGCGAACCTGCCGACGCGCACCGCCAACGTGCTGATGATCCTCGTGCTGGTGCCTTTCTGGACCTCGGTGCTGGTGCGCATGGCCGCGTGGATCGTGCTGCTGCAGTCCGAAGGCCTGGTGAACCGCGGGCTGATGGGGCTCGGCGTGGTCGACCATCCGCTGGCCTTGCTCTTCAACCGTGTCGGCGTGGTCATCGCGATGGTGCACATCCTGCTGCCCTTCATGATCCTGCCGCTGTACAGCGTGATGAAGAGCGTGCCGCCGACCTTCGTGCGCGCCGCCGTCTCGCTCGGCAGCCCGCCGCTCGCGGCGTTCTTCCGCGTCTACGTGCCGCAGACTTATCCGGGCATCGGCGCCGGCGCGCTGCTGTGTTTCATCCTGTCGATCGGCTACTACGTGACGCCGGCCCTCCTCGGCGGCGCGGACGACCAGATGCTCAGCTACTACATCGCGCGCTACACCAACGTCGAGATCAACTGGGGCATGGCCTGCGCGCTCGGCTCGATGCTGCTGGCCGCGACGCTGGTGCTGTATGCGCTCTATCGCAAGCTCGGCAAGGCCGAGTTGAGCCTTGGCTGAACCGAGGGCTATGCCGATGCTGAAGCTGCCGGTCTTTCCCGCGTATTCAACGGCCGCCGACAAGCTCGGCTGGTGGGCGCTGCGTATCTTCTGCGTGCTGATCCTGATCTTCCTGCTGGCGCCGGTGCTCGTGATCATGCCGCTGTCGTTCTCGGACAGCTCGTTCCTCGTCTATCCGATCACCGGCTGGTCGATGAAGTGGTACCACGGGCTCTTCGCGTCGGACGACTGGGCGCGCGCCGCGAAGAACAGCTTCATCGTCGCGCCCTCCGCGACCGTGATCGCGACCACGCTCGGCACGCTGGCCGCGGTGGGCCTGTCGCGCACCAGCTTCCCGTTCAAAGGCCTGCTGATGAGCGTGCTGATCGCGCCGATGGTGGTGCCGATCGTCGTCGTCGGCGTCGCGACCTATCTCTTCTTCGCGCCGATCGGCCTGGCCGACAGCTACATCGGCCTGATCATCGTGCATGCCGCGCTCGGCGCTCCCTTCGTGCTGACCACGGTGCTGGCGACGCTTGCCGGCTTCAACCAGAACCTGGTGCGCGCCTCGCTGAGCCTGGGCGAGACGCCGCTCAACACCTTCTTTCGCGTCACCTTGCCGGTGATCGCGCCGGGCGTGATCTCGGGCGCGCTGTTCGCGTTCGCGACCTCGTTCGACGAAGTCGTGGTCACGCTGTTCCTCGCCGGCGCGAACCAGGTGACCCTGCCGCGCCAGATGTTCAACGGCATCCGCGAGAACATCTCGCCGACGATCGCCGCGGTCGCGACCTTGCTGATCGTCTTCACCACCGGGCTGCTGCTGGTGCTGGAGTGGATCCGCGGGCGGCAGAAGTAGCCGCCGCCTTCAGCGCTGATCGAAGCGCGTATCGGGTGCGCCGAGCAAGGCCTGCTTCAGCATCAGGTCGGCCGGCGACGCGCCGAACCAGATCTTCAGCGTCATCGCGAAGAACTCCGCATCGCCGAAGGGCGCGGTCTGCGGCTTGCCGGCGACCTCGAAGGTCGTGCCCTTGCCGGGCACGTACTGCAGCGCGAAGCTCTCGCCCGCGAGGATCTTCGAGCGCGCGGAGAAGACCTCGATCAGCCGTGCGATCGACACCGCCTGCATCTGCGCCGTTTCCGACGGAGAGTTCTCCATCATCCCCCTGACGAAGAGGCGGCCGATCTCGGCGCTCGGCATGTCGCGCAGGGCCATGAACTGCAGGCGTTTCAGGCCCGGCAAGGCCAGCAGTTCTTCGGTGGTGCTGACCTTGCGCGGCACGTACAAGGCCGCGTCGTAGACCTTGAAGATCGCCTTGTAGCGCGTGCCCGCGCCGTTCAGCAGCAAGGGCGTTCCCTGCACCTGCATCTCGGGCTCGAAACGGGTCGCCGGCGCCGCGCCGGCCTCACCCGCCAGCGCCAGCGCGACGACCAGCGCCGCCCAGCGCACCGAGGCCCTGCCCTCGGAAGAAGTGATTCGATTCATCGCTCATCTCGTGCGTGTTCGCACTGTGGTGTTGTACGAGCGCGCCGGCCTGGCCGGCGTCTCTCCCTGGTGGCCGCGATGGCTGTCTCGCGGCACGAACAAGCCGCCGGCGGCGGCTTATCGGATCGGAGCGGGCGAAGGAAACAACCCCCCCACCCGGACCGGTCCAAATGGTAGCAGCCCGGAATCCGGGCCCGCGTCGTCGAACCCGTCCGGCGATGCCGTCCGCGGCAGACCCCCCGCTTGACGACCGACCGGGCGGTCGATACGATGCAGCGCAAGTCGCTTCCGTTCCCAGTGGCCGATCCGGCCGCGCAAAGATGCAAAGATGAACCCGACGATCCCCATCTCCATCAGTGGCCGCCACCACCCGAGGCTGTTCGAGCCTTTGACCGTCGGCAAGCTCCGGCTGGCCAATCGGCTCGTGATGCTGCCCCACGGCACCAGCATGGTCCATGACGGCGGGTTGACGGACGAGGACATCGCCTACTACGAGGCCCGCGCCCGCTCCGGGCCGGCGATGCTGATCACCGGTGCCGCGGTGGTGCACCGCACCTCGGCGATTCGGTCGCGCAAGCTGGTCGAGCCGTACAACGACGCCGTCCTCGACGGCCTGCGCAAGCGGGCCGATGCGGTGCATGCCCACGGCGTACGCATCGTCGGCCAGATCGTGCACCTGGGCCGCGAGCTCATCGGCGGCGAGTTCGACAACGCGCCGCTCGCGCCATCCCCGCTCCGCTCGCCGCGAGACCCCTTTGCGCCGCATGAACTCGACACGGAGCAGATCGCCGAGCTCGTCGAGTCCTTCGGCGCAAGCGCCGCGAACCTGAAGCGCACCGGCCACGACGGGGTCGAGATCCACGGCGCCCACGGGTACCTGGTCGGCCAGTTCCTCTCCCCCGCCACCAATCGGCGCAGCGACGCCTACGGCGGCGATGCGGAGCGCCGGCTGCGCTTCCTGCGCGAAGTCAATGCGTCGATCCGGCGCCATTGCGGCGACGACTTCCTGCTCGGCCTGCGCCTGTCCGCAGACGAGGAGATCGCCGACGGCATGGGCGTCGCGGATACCGCGAAGATCAGCCGAGCGATCGCCGATGACGGCATGACCGACTACCTCAGCATCACGCTGGGTACGCGCGGGCTGTACGTCAAGGACGCGACGGCGCCCGAAGCCACCGCGGCCCGATACGCCGGCATCGTCCGCGATGCCTGCGGCCTGCCGATCGTGGTCGGCCAGCGCATCACGACGCCCCAGGTGGCAGAGCAGGTCCTCGAAGCCGGGCAAGCCGACCTGATCGGCATGGCACGCTCCTTCATCGCCGATCCCGACTGGGTGCGCAAGGCCGCGGCCGGCGAGGCGCAGCGCATCCGCCCGTGCATCGGCCTGAACCAGGACTGCCGCGCCTTCGCGCCGCATCTGCACTGCGCGGTCAATCCAGCTGCGGGCCGCGAGTCGCAGCCCGGCTTCGGCAAGCCGCGGCGCGCCGCCGGTACGCGCCGCGTCGCCGTGGTCGGCGCCGGCCCGGCCGGCCTGGAGGCCTCGCGCGTGGCCGCCGCCAGAGGCCACGACGTCACGCTGTTCGAGGCGACCGATGGTGTCGGCGGCCAGTTCATCTATTCGGCGGCGATTCCCCGCCGGGGCGAGGTGAAGCGCATCATCGACTGGCTCTACGGCGAAGTGCGCCGGCAGCGCGTGCGGATCGAATTGAGCACGCGCATCGCCGGTTCCGCCGACCTGGAAGGCCGCTTCGACGCGGTCGTCGTCGCCACCGGCGCGGTCGCGCGGCCGGTCGAAGAGACGCCTGAAATGCGCAGCGTCGTTCCCTGGTTCGACATCCTCGCCAACGGTGCCCCGGCGCCGGGCGCCACCGGCCGGGCCGTCCTGATCGACGACGGCGTCGGGTTCTGGTTCACCTACGGCGTGGCCGAAGCCCTGGCCAAGGCCGGCTGGCGCCTGACGATCGCGACGCCCTCCGCCTGCATCGCCGGCGGCATGCCGGCGGAAAGCACCGGCCCTCTGCTGGCGAGGCTCGGCCAGGCCGGCACGACGTATCGGGTGCTCACCGAACTGGAGTCGTGCGAACCGGGGATGGCGCGCCTCATGAACGTCACCAGCGGCGCGAGCGAGGACGTGGCCTGCGACCTCATCGTGCTGCAGACCGGCCGGCGCTCGGTCGACGAGTTGTACGGGCGGCTGCGCGGCGGGGCGATCGAGGCGCATGCCATCGGCGATTGCGTCGCCCCGCGCCGCATCTCCCATGCCATTTTCGAAGGCCACCGCATCGGGCACGCGCTCTAGGCCCGGCGGCACCAGCAAATACCACAGGAGACCATTCAATGCAGAATCTCGCCGGCCGCGTGGCCGTCATCACCGGTGCCGGCAGCGGCATGGGCGCTGCCATGGCGCGGCGCTTCGCCCGCTCGGGCATGAAGATCGTCGTCTCGGACATCGACGCGGCTGCCGCGGCAACGACCTGCGCCGGCCTGTGCGAGGCCGGCCACACCGCGATCGCGGTGCGCACCGACGTGGCCGTCGCGGCCGAGGTCGAAGCGCTGGCCGAGGCCGCGTACCGGCAGTTCGGCGCCGTGCACCTGCTGTGCAACAACGCCGGCGTCGTTCCTTCGGGCCGGCAACGGACGATCTGGGAATACCCGCTGGAAGACTGGGAGTGGTCGCTGGGCGTGAACCTGATGGGCGTGGTCCACGGCATCCGCAGCTTCGTGCCGCGCATGCTGGCGCAGGGCGACGAAGGGCACGTGCTGACCACGGCCTCGGTGGCCGGCCTCGTCAGCAGCGCCGGCTCGGTGCCGTATGGCCTGGCAAAGCAGGGCGCCATCCGCGCCACCGAGACCCTTTACGCGGCGTTGCAGGAACGCGGCGCGCGCATCGGCGTCACGCTGCTGTGTCCCGGGCTGGTGAATACGGGCATCTACCGATCGGAACGCAACCGCCCGGCCGAACTCCGCCCCGCCGCCGGGGCCGCCGAAGAGACAGCCGAACTGCAGGCCATCGCGGCCCACCTGTACGAAAACGCCATCTCGCCCGACGAGGTGGCCGAGAAGGTCCATCGCGCCGTCCTGGAAGACCAGTTCTACGTGTTCACCAGCGAGACCTTCGACGGTGCCATCCGCGACCGGACCGAGGCCATCCTCGCGCGCCGCAATCCGCATTTCCCCAGCCTGGTCGAGCTGTCGAAGTCCGACCTGCGCAGCGAAAGGCCCTCGGCATGAGCGGCCGCCTCTCAGACAAGGTCGCGTTGATCACCGGGGCCGCCTCCGGCATCGGACTGGCGACCGCTCGACGCTTCGCCGAAGAGGATGCCATGGTCATCCTCGCCGACCGCGACACGGCCGGCCTCGCGGCGGCGCTGGCCGGGCTGCAGGCCGATCGCGGCGAGCACATCGCGATCACGCTGGACGTCACCATCGAATCGGCCTGGATCGCCGCGATGAAGGAGATCCGCACCCGCTGCGGCCACCTCGACATCCTCGTCAACAACGCCGGCTACGGCCGCTTCCGCTCGATCGCCGACACCACGCTCGACGAATGGCGCGCAACCCTCGCCGTCAACCTCGACAGCGTGTTCCTGGGCACCAAGCACGCCTTGCCCCTGCTCGCCGAGTCCGGGCGCGGCGCCATCGTCAACATGTCCTCGATGCGGGGCCTGGTCGCCGGGCCGAACTCGGGCGCCTACAGCGCCGCCAAGGCCGGCGTGCGGCTGTTCACCAAGGTGACGGCCCTCGAATGCGCCGCCGCCCGCAACGGCGTGCGGGTCAACTCGGTGCATCCGGGCCACGTGGAGACCCCGCTCACGGCGCCGGCCTATGCCAATCCGGAGGTCGCCAAGGAATTCCGGGCGCACACGCCGCTGGGGCGCTTCGCCCAGCCGATCGAAGTCGCCAACGTCATCCTGTTCCTCGCCAGCGACGAGGCGAGCTACATGACCGGCAGCGAAGTCACGATCGACGGCGGCATCACCGCGCAGTAGCAGCACCCTCCGCCACACCTTCGGAACCGAGCGCCTATCGCCATGTCCCAACCCGTTCTCGCCTGTCCCGGCCTGCTCCGCTTTGACGAAGGCCGCCCCAGCCTGATCGGCAGCCGCTGCGCCGATTGCGGCGAAGTCTATTTCCCCGCGGCCGCGAGCTGCACCCGCTGCCTGGGCAGCCGCCTCGAGCCGCACGGCCTCGGCAGCAGCGGCGTGCTGTGGTCATGGACCATCCAGGGCTTCCTGCCCAAGCCGCCCTACGACAGCGGCGAGACCGCCGACAGCTTTCGCCCCTACGGCGTCGGCTATGTCGAGATGGCCAGCGGCATCAAGGTGGAGTCGCGGCTCACGCTGGCCGATCCGGCCCGGCTGCGCATCGGCATGCCGATGGCATTGACCCTCGTCCCCTACCGCATCACGGAAGGTGGCGATCGGGTGAGCACCTTCGCCTTCGAGCCCTCGGGCGAATCCCTGGAAGGAAGCAGCCATGTCTGAGGATGTCGCGATCATCGGCATCGGCCTGCACCCCTTCGGGCGCCACGACGATCTGTCCGGGCGCGCCCAGGGCGCCCAGGCCTTGCGCGCCGCCCTGCGAGATGCCGGCATCTCCTGGGACCAGGTGGACATCGCCTACGGCGGCAGCCACGAGGCCGGCAACGCCGACGCGCTGTGCAACGACCTGGGCCTCACCGGACTGCCTTTCATCAATGTCGCGAACGGCTGCGCCACCGGCGGCAGCGCCATCTCGAGCGCGGTCGCGGCGATTCGCGCCGGGATGGCGGAGGTGGCGGTGGCCGTCGGCTTCGACAAGCATCCGCGAGGCGCCTTCAACCCCCATCCTCGCGACTGGGGACTGCCCGACTGGTACGGCGAGACCGGCCTGATGCTGACCACGCAGTTCTTCGCGCTCAAGACGCGTCGCTACCTGCATGAGCACGGCATCGGCGAGGATGCGCTGGTGCGCGTGGCCGAGCGTGCCTACCGCAACGGGGCCATCAATCCGAACGCCTGGCGGCGGCGCGCAATGACCTTCGAAGAGATCGCCGAGTCGGCGCCGGTCAATCTGCCGCTGCGTCAGTACATGTTCTGCAACCCGGCCGAAGGCGGTGCGGCGCTGGTGCTGTGCCGCGCCTCGGCGGCAAAGCGCTGGTGCGAGACACCGGTGCTGGTGAAGGCGGCCGTGGTGCGCACTCGCCACCACGGCTCGTTCGAGGTGTTCAGCCCCGCGCTGGCGGCCGAGCAGGCGCCCGCACCCACCGTGACCGCATCCCGCGCCGCGTTCGAGCAGGCCGGTGTCGGCCCGCGCGACATCGACGTGATCCAGGTCCAGGACACCGACACCGGCAGCGAGATCATCCACCTCGCGGAGAACGGCTTCTGCGAGCACGGCGAGCAGGAGCGGCTGCTGCGCGACGGCGAGACCGAGATCGGCGGCCGTCTGCCCGTCAACACCGACGGTGGATGCCTGGCCAACGGCGAGCCGATCGGCGCCTCCGGACTGCGCCAGGTGATCGAGATCTGCACGCAGCTGCGCGGGCAGGCCGGGCCGCGCCAGGTCCCCGGCCATCCGAGGCTGGGCTATACGCACGTGTACGGCGCCCCCGGCGTCAGCGGCGTCACGGTCTTGCAGCGCTAAGGGCGTCCTCAGGAGAGACAAGGGTATGGGCGACGAGCAGAGCATCGAGTGCGACCTCCTGGTCATCGGCGCCGGCATGGCGGGCCTGTCGGCCGCCGGCTGGGCGGCCGAGCGAGGGGCGCGCGTGATCGTGGTCGAGAAGGCAGCGGCGACAGGCGGCTCGGCCGTGCTGTCCGGCGGCGTGCTGTGGACCGCGTCGTCGCCGCAGAGGATGGCCTTGTACGGCGGCGGGAACCCCGAGCTGGGGGCGGTGATCTGCGCGACGTTTCCGGATGCGATGAGCTGGCTGCGCACACGCGAGATCGCCGTATCGCCGAAGATGAATGTGCTGCACGGCTACGGTTACCAGATCGACATCCTCGAGCATCTGCGAGGCTGCGAAGCGCTGGTCGAACAGGCGGGCGGACACGTGGTGCTCGGGACCGAGACGCTGGAGTTGGTGCGCGACGCGGACGGCACGGTCATTGGCGCGCGCACCTCGCATCCGGACGGCAAGGTCACGGTGCACGCCCCGTCGACGATCCTGGCGACCGGCGGTTTCCAGGGCTCTCCCGAGATGCGTGCGCGCTACATCCATCCCCATGCCGAGAGCATGCTGCTGCGCTCGCAGCCGGTGAGCGACGGCCGCGGGCTGTGCCTCGGTGCAGCGGCCGGCGGCGAAGTCCCCGGCAGCAATCGCGGCTTCTACGGCCATCTCGTGAGCGAGTCGCCGGACTGGGGGCAGGAGCGGCTCTACACGAGGCTCAGCCAATACCACAGCGACCGGACGATCCTGCTCAACGAGCAGGGGCACCGGTTCTGCGACGAGACGCTCGGCGACCACACCAACGCCTGCTTCACCGTGTCGCAGCCGGGTGCCCGCGCGCTCTGCTTCTGGGACGCGCGCGTGCATGCGCAGTACGCCACGCAGCCGGTCGTGGCCAGCGCGGTGCCCGAAGACAAGATGGCGGTCGCGCTGGAGCACGGCGGCAAGGGGCTTGTCGCCCAGACGCTGGAGGAGGTGGCGGTCTTCGCCGCCGAGCACGGCTTCGACGGCGCGCGGACGCTGCGCTCCATCCGCGATTTCAACCAGGGCGCGCGCCATGGCTGGGAGCGGCTCGACCCGCCGCGCGCCGAGACCTGCGAGCCGCTGGACAAGGCGCCGTTCTACGCGCTGATCGTGCACCCGGCGATCACCTTCAGCTTCGGCGGCCTGAGCATCGACAGCGGCGCCCGCGTGCTGCGCAGCGATGGCAACGTCATAGCGGGACTGCTGGCGGCCGGTGCCGATGCGGGCGGCGCCTACGGCATCGGCTATGCCGGCGGGCTGGCGATGGCCATGACCTTCGGGATCACCGCCGCGCGCAGCGCGGGCTGGCGATGAGCGAGACGGTTCGTAAAACGGTTGGCAGGACAGCGAGCGACACCATGAACGAAGCAGTGCACGCGACGATCAGCGAGACCTTGGTCGGCACGACCCCGCCGGCGGCCGCCGGCAGCCTTGCGACGGCCCGCGCGGTCGCCAGCGAAGCCCGGACGCGCCGGCTCGCCCTGCTCTCGCTGTGCCTGATCGCGATGTTCAACTACATCGACCGCACCATCCTGTCGATCCTGCAGATCCCGATCAAGTCGGAGCTCGGCCTGTCCGACGGGCAGATCGGCGCGCTGACCGGCCTGTCCTTCGCCCTCTTCTACACCACGCTGGCGCTGCCCATCGCGCGCCTGTCGGACCGTCTCAGCCGGCGCTGGATCGTCGTCGCGTCGCTCGCGCTGTGGAGCCTGATGACGGCGCTGAGCGGGCTCGCGGTCGGCTTCGCCTCCCTGGTCTTCTTCCGCATCGGCGTGGCGGTCGGCGAGGCGGGGAGCGGCCCCGCCAGCGTCTCGCTGCTCGCCGACTATTTCCCGCCGAAGCAGCGCGCCACCGCGATGTCGACCTACGGACTCGGGCTGCCGCTGGGGCTGATGCTGGGCTACAGCACGACCGGCTGGCTGGCGGAGACGGTGGGCTGGCGCTACACCTTCGCCATCATCGGCGGCTTCGGCGTGGCGCTGGCGCCGCTCACGCTGATGATGCTGAGGGACGCGCCGCGCGGACGCTACGACCCGCCGGCCGCGGAGGGCGAGACCCGTCTGGGGATGCTGCCTTCGATGCGGCTGCTGTGGCGCATCAAGGCCTTCCGCTTCGCCGTGATGGCGACCATGCTGCACGGCTTCTCGCAGTACTCGATGATGTCGTGGAATGCACCGTTCTTCGTGCGGCTGCACGGCTTCACGCTCTCCCAGGTGTCGCTGCTGATGGCGCTGCTGGCCGGTGCCGGCGGGGCGATCGGCATGTACCTGGGCGGATTCTTCGCCGACCGGCTCGCGCTCCGCGACCTGCGCTGGCGGCTGTGGGTGATGGCGATCGCCGTCGGCGCCACGGTGCCGTTCGGCCTGATCCAGTACCTGGCGCCTTCGACGGGCTGGTCGGTCGCGGCGGCCGCGATGGCGGCGCTCTCGATGGTCGCGTACTTCGGGCCGATCCTGGCGGTGACCCAGTCGGTGGTGCCGCCGAACATGCGCGCGTTCAGCAACTCGGTGCTGTCGCTCTGCTTCAATCTCTTCGGCCTGGGACTGGGGCCATGGTTCACCGGCCTGTGCAGCGACCTGCTCGCGCGCTACCCGTCGGTGGGCGCCGACGCGCTGCGCTACGCGCTGTCGCTGTCGTTGTTGCCGGGGTGCCTCGGCGCGGCGATGTTCATCTACGCCGCGCGCTTCATCAAGGCGGCCGACCGGGGCTGATCCGGGCGCCGCAGGCCCGCTCGCCGGGCCTGTTATCGGCCCCGGAAGTCCGGCCTGCGCTTGGCGATGAAGGCCGTCACCGCTTCCGCGAAATCCCCCGAAGCCGCAGCGGCCAGGAAAGCGAGCCGCTCCGCCTCCAGCTGGCCGGCGAAGTCGTTGTCGAACGCGGCATGGATCAGCTCCTTGGTGCGGCCCAGTGCCCCGGTCGGCTGGCGGGCGAGCCGCTGCGCCAGCTCCATCACCGCGCCATCCAGCGACTCGTCCGGCACGACGCGGGTGACCAGGCCGAACTCCAGCGCGCGCCGGGCATCGATGCGCTCGTCGAGCAGCGCCAGCTCGAGCGCCCGGCGCACTCCCAGCAGACGCGGCAGGCTGTGGCTGCCGCCGCCGTCGGGCGAGGCGCCGAGCTGGCCATACGCCATCTTGAAGCTGCTGCCCTCGCCGGCAACCGCCAGGTCGCAGGCGCACATCAAGGACAGGCCGAATCCGGCCACCGCCCCGCGCACCGCCGCAAACACCGGCTTGCGCATGGTCCGCAGGGACGTCACCGCATCGCCCACGTCGGTGATCAGCTCGCTGAACTTCGCATCCCGTTCGGCCGCCGGCAGCGACAGCAGCGCCGCGAAGTAGCGCACGTCTCCCCCCGCCATGAAATGACGCCCGGCGCCGGTCACGATGACGCAGCGCACGCTGTCATCGCGAGCGAGCTCGGCGGCGGCGCCGGCGAGCTCGCTGGCCATCTCGGGACCGATGGCATTCATCGCCTCCGGCTGGTTCAGCACGATGCGCGCGACGGCGCCGTCGCGCGCCAGGATCACCTTGTCGCCCACCGGCGTCATGCCGCCGACTCGAGGAAGCGGCTGAAATGCTCGTCACGGCCGCCGAAGAGCCCGGCGTTCACCATCAGCCGGCGGAAATAGTGGCTCACGTCGAGTTCCTCGGTGAGTCCGAGGCCGCCGTGCATCTGCACCGCTTCGTTCGCGACATGGCGCGCGGCAGTGCAGACATACGCCTTGGCGCCGCTGATGATGCGGGCGCGCTCGGCCGCCGGTTTCGCCAGGGCCTGCTGGGCCGACAACGTGAGTGCCGCGATCTCTTCCTGCAGCAGGAACATGTCCACCGCCCGGTGCTGCAGCGCCTGGTTGCTGCCGATGACCCGGCCGAACTGCTTGCGTGTCTTGAGGTACTCGCAGGTGGTCGCGAGCAATGCGCGCACGATGCCGAGGGCCTCCGCGCACTGGGCCGCGGCCGCGTGGTCGAGGGCCTCGTCGATCGCCGCCGGGGCCGATCCGGAATGATCAGGGTCGAGCCGTTCGGCCGCCGCCCCGGCGAAGCGCAGGTTGGCGGCGCCGCGACCGTCCACCAGGCGGTAGCGCGTCACCTCGACGCCGGCGGTCCCCGGGTCCACCAGATAGAGCCGCGTGCCGCCCGCTTGCGCGTCGGAGGCGGAGACGATCAGGCGCTCGGCGATATCCCCCTGCAGGACCGCGATCTTGGCGCCGGCGAGCCGGCCCTCGCGCACCTCGCAGCGGCCGCTGCCATCTTCCGCCTCGACATGCGCGAAGGCGAGCTTGAGCGAGCCGTCGGCCAGCCCCGGCAGCAGCCGCTCCCGCTGCGCGCCGCTGCCCTGGCTCAGCAGCAGGCCAGTGCCGACGATGACGCTGCCGAGGATCGGCTCCATCAGCAGACGCGCACCGACCGTTTCCATCAGGGCCCCGATGGCCAGGCCATCGGCATTCAGGCCGCCCTGCTCCTCCGGCAGGCGCAGGGCCAGCCAGCCGAGTTCGCCGTAGGCCTGCCAGGCCTTCGCGCTCCAGCCGGCCGGATCGGCGAGCACCGCGTGACGCTGCAGGAACCCGTAGTGATCGGCCGCGAACCGCTGCGCGCTGTCGCGCAGCATGACGGCAGCTTCCATGTCCATGTTCATTGGTGCACCCTCGCGCTGCGCGCGGTCCCGCCAAGCGGGACGGAGCGCCCCCTTCGGAACGGCCGGGCGGCGGCGCTCATAGTCCCAGCACCGTCTTCGCGACGATGTTGCGTTGAATCTCGGAAGCGCCGCCGAAGATGGTCGCCGCACGGTTGTAGAGGTGATCCTTGATGATGCCGCCGGCATCGTCGGGGCCGAGCGGCGGTAGTCCGCCGGCGTGCAGGGCCGCGGTGTCGTACGCGACGCCGGCGACCCCGAGGGTCTCGATCGTCGCCTCGGCGATGTGCTGGTACAGCTCGGTTCCGCGCAGCTTGATCAGCGACGCTTCGGCGCCGTGCCCGGTCCCGCGCATCATCGATTCCACGGCCTGGTAGGCGGTCTCCTCGAGAGCCATGAAGCGCAGCTCGAGCTCGCCGATGCGGCCGCGCCAGCGCGGCGATGCGCTCCGCGATTCCCGCGCCAGATCCTTCAGCCGCTCCAGCGCATGCCACGCCATGCCGACGATGGCGCCGGCGGTGCGCTCGTTCTCGAGCAGGAACTTGGCATAGGTCCAGCCCGCGCCTTCCTCGCCGACCAGGTTCTCCGCCGGCACGCGCACGTCCTCGAGCCACACCTCGTTGACGTGGTGGTAGCCGTCCATCGTGGCGATCGGCTTCACGCTGACGCCCGGGCTGCGCATGTCCACCAGCAGGAAGGAGATGGACTTGTGCGCAGGCGCGTCCCGCGTGGTCTTGACCAGGCAGAACATCCAGTCTGCCCACTGGGCGTAGGTGGTCCAGACCTTCTGGCCGTTGACGACGTAGTGGTCCCCATCGAGGACCGCCTCAGTGCGCAGCGCCACCAGGTCGGATCCTGCGCCGGGCTCCGAATAGCCCTGGGCCCAGAAGTCCGCCGTGGTGGCGATGCGGGGCAGGAAGCACGATTTCTGCGCCGCAGAGCCGAAGGTGTAGATCACCGGCCCGACGTACTTGACGCCAAACGGGATGATCCATGGACAGCCGAGGCGGGCCAGCTGATCCTCGAAAGCGAAGCGCTCCAGCAGCGTCCATGCCTGCCCGCCGCACTCCCTGGGCCAGTGGCCGATGGCCCAGCCCTGCTCATGCAGCAGGCGCATCCAGCGCACGTAGTCGGACTTGGCCAGCACCTGGTGGCGCCGCGACTTCGTCTTGATGTCGTCGGGAAGGACGCGGTCGTAGAAGCCGCGGATCGCTTCCCTGAGCCGCTCGCTGCGGGCCCGGGCTTCGCGTATGGCATCGGTCATGGCTGTCTCCCTATTGCACCAGTGCGCCCCCGTCGACGGTCAACTCGGTGCCTGTCGTGTACGACGATGCATCGGAGGCCAGGAAGATCACGCCGGCGACGACCTCTTCCACCCGCCCCAGGCGGCCCATCGGAATGCGCGAAAGCCGGCGGTCCAGCTTCGCCGCGTTCGACAACACGCCGTGCAGCATGCCGCCGTCGATCGGGCCGGGATGCACCGAGTTGCAGCGGATGCCCTCGTGCGCGTACTGCGCGGCGATGACCTTCGTGAAGGTTCGCACCGCTCCCTTGCTCGCGGCATAGGCCGCCTCCATCAGCGCGCCCTGGCCGAGAGCGGCGAGCGACGAGATGTTGACGATGGACCCGCCGCCGCTCGCGCGCATCGCCGGGATCGCCCGCTTGGTTCCCAGGAACACACCACGGGCGTTCACGGCCATGATGCGATCCCACGCCTCCACGCTGCACTGCTCGATCGGGGCCGGCGCCGGCCCCAGGCCGGCGTTGTTCACCAGCACGTCAAGGCGGCCGTAGCGCTGCAGCGCGAGGCCGATCGCCGCCTGCCAGGCCGCCTCGCTCGTGACGTCGAGATGCACGCAGAAGGATTCGCCGCCGGCCGCGGCGATCTCCGATTGCACGGCCTGTCCGTCCGCATCGGCGACGTCGCCGATCACCACCTTGGCGCCGGCGACGGCGAAAGCCCTGGCCATCGCCGCGCCGATGCCACGGGCTCCGCCGGTGACGAGCGCCGTCTTGCCCTCCAATGCATTCATGCGGTGATTCCCTCAGTCGGCGTTGGCGAACTGCCAGGCCGCGGCCGCGAGCGGTCTGATGTTGGCCGAGATCTCCGCGGCGTTCGACGCGGCGGCGTTGCCTTCGTTCAGCCGGTGCGCGATGCCCTGCAGGATGGCCGCGGTGCGGAACAGATTGAAGGCCCGGTAGAACGGCAGGTTCGCGCTGACGGCGAAGCCGGTGCGCTCGCAATACCGCTGGATGTAGTTCTCCAGCGTGGGGATGCCGAGCGCCGCCAGGTCCTGGTCGCGCAAGGTGCCGCGCGCGTCCACGCCAGACGGCCGGTACCACTCCATCGCGTGATACATCAGGTCGCCGAGCGGATGGCCCAGCGTCGACAACTCCCAATCGACGACGGCGACCACCTTCGGTTCGGTCGGATGGATCAGGATGTTGTGGAAGGAATAGTCGCCGTGGACGATCGACGAGCATCCGTCGTCTGCCGGCAGCGCCGCAGGCAGCCAGGCCATCAGGCGCTCCATGTCCGGAATGTCCTGCGTCTTGGACAGCTCGTACTGGCGCGACCAGCGGGCGATCTGCCTCGCGAAATAGTTGCCCGGCTTGCCGAAGTCGGCCAGCCCGAGAGCCGCGTAGTCGACCGTGTGAAGCCGCGCCAGGGTGTCGTTGACCGAGTCGAACACCGCTGCCCGTGCTGCCGGCGTGAGGTCGGGCATCTGGCAATTCCAGAAGATCCGGCCCGGGACGTGGCTCATCACGTAGAACATGCCGCCGAGGACGCTCGGGTCGTCGCACATGGCGATCGGCTCCGGCACGGGGAACCCGCCCGGCAGGCCGGCCAGCACGCGCATGATCCTGAACTCCCGGTCCACCGCATGCGCCGACTTCAGCAAGGCTCCCGGCGGCTGCTTGCGCAGCACGTACTTCGCCTTGGGCGTTTCCAGCATGTAGGTAAGGTTCGACTGGCCGCCCTGGAACTGCTTCACGCTCAAGGGCCCCTCGTAGCCGGGCACGTGGGCATGCAGAAAGTCTTCCAGCCGCCGCGGATCGATGTGCGCGAACTGCCGTACCTCGCCGACATCGCCGATATAGGACTTGGGTAGCGCGCCCGCCACCACGCCCGCGTTCATCGCAGCCGGTTCCCTCGCGTTGCCAGCGACTTCACGCATGGCGGCGGCACATCATTTCGGAGTACATCGACCCCTCCTTCGCTAGAGTTGGCCGCCGCGGTGCGCCACGGCAGCGGAATTCCGATCGTCGGCACCGGCATCTATCGACCGGTCGGACGGATGGTATCGACCGACCGGTCGGCTGTCAACTTGCGCGGGGGCCTTTCGAGACCGAGGGCAGGCCGTCTGCAGCCCGGCGACGAAGGGCATATTGACTCTCGACCGACCGGTCGGTACACTGAATCACCTGCAGTCGCCATCCCCGGTCTTGCCTGCCGGGCCTCTTCATCTCATCGGGAGCATCGAAGTGACGGATTCGAACGCCTTGCTGCAATCAGCCCTGCTGAAGCAGCTCGCCCCCTTCACACTCTCCGGGTACGCGCTGTTCCGGGAGATCATCGACAGCGACGGCGCACTGCCCGCGAAGCTCAAGTGCCTGTTCTCCGCCGTCGCCGCCGTCAACAACGGGCACCTGGAGCTCGCGCGGCGCGAGCTCGAACGCGCAGCCCGGCTCGGCGTGCTGCTCAACGAGGCCGCGAGCGGCCTGATCCTGCTCAGCAGCCTGAGAGGCGAAGGCACCGCGCTCGCGTTCGACCAAGTGCTCGGCCAGGTCTACGGGCCCCCGGCCTCGCCGCTACGGGAGCCCTCCCTCGTGCGGGCCGAGCCCGGGGAGGCCGAGGCGAACTTCAAGAGCTACTGGGACACGGTGCCGCCCGCCCTGGCAAGCCTGCTGCGCCTGGTCCCGAAGGGTGCGGACGCCTACTTCCTGATGCGCAAGGGAACGATCGACTGCAACCAGCTCGATCGGAAGTCGGCGGAGCTGATGCTGATCGCGGTCCTGGCCTCCGACTACAGCCCGCAGGCAGCCACGCACATCCGGGCGGCCCGCACGGTGGGCGCGACCGACCAGGAGATGGCCGAGGCGGTGCTTTGCGCCGTCCCCTCCGCCGGCATCGCCGCCTGGATGGCGGCAGGCGTGCTGATCGAAGCGGCGTGAGCCCGCAGGGCCGCCCCCAGGGCGAACACCGGAGTGCGCCGCACGAAGGTACTCCGAGGACTTTGCCAGCGGCGAACCGGCAGTGGCTGCTGCAGCGGCGGCCCCGCGGCCTCGTGACGGCGGCGGACCTGGCACTGCACCGCGCGCCCGTTCCCACGCCCGGCGACGGGCAGGTGCTGATCCGGGTCATGCTGCTGTGCATGGACCCTACGATCCGCAACTTCATGAATGCCGACCCCGGCTACGGCGTTCCGATCGCCCTCGGCGAGCCCGTCAGAGGAATGGTGCTGGGGCGGGTCGTCGAGTCCCGCGATCCTGCACGCTGCGAGGGCGAGCTGGTGTGGGGCTTCGGGTCGTGGAGCGACTACGTCGTCGGCGCCGGCAGCCGGTTCTTCCCGGTCCCCGCTCACAGGGACCATCCTCTGCCCGCCTATGTCCACGCCCTCGGCACCATCGGGTTGACCGCCCATCGCGGGCTGTTCGACGTGGCCGGCCTGCGGCCCGGCGAGACGGTGCTGGTCAGCGCCGCCGCGGGAGCGGTCGGGTCGCTGGTCGGCCAGATGGCCCGCATCGGCGGCGCATCGAGGATCGTCGGGATCGCCGGCGGCGCCGAGAAGTGCAGTCGCGCCACCGAACGCTACGGCTATGACGTCTGCATCGACTACAAGGACGCGGCCGGTTGGCACCGTGCCCTCGGCGACGCGCTGCCGGACGGCATCGATGTGGTGTTCGAGAGCGTCGGGGGCGCCACGCTCGAAGCGGCCATCGAGCGGCTCAACAAGAACGCCCGCGTCGCGCTCTGCGGCATGGTCGCCCGCTACGGCGCCACAGAGAAAACGCCGGGGCCGCCGAACTTGTGGAACCTCGTCGTGAGCACCGCCCGGATCCAGGGTTTCCTGATCACCGACATCCTCGGTCAGCCGGCGCGCACGGGCGAGATGCTCCGCGCGATCGACGGCTGGATCCGCGATGGCCGGCTGCGCTATGACATCGACATCCGTCACGGCTTCGAGCGCATTCCCGAAACATTCAACTGCCTGTTCAGCGGCGCCCATGCGGGGCGGCTGGTGGTGGACATCGAAGCGTAGGGATCGGGCTCGCGTGAACACAGTTTCTTCACCCCCCATGGAGCTCCCTCATGCGTGATGCGGTCATCGTGTCCGTCGCCCGTACGCCCATCGGCAAGGCCTATCGCGGCGCTTTCAACAATACCCAGGGGCAGGCCCTGGCGGCGCACGCCATCAGGGCTGCGCTGGAACGCGCCGGCGTCGAGGCCGACGCGGTCGACGACGTCGTCCTCGGCTGCGCGTTGCAGCAGGGGTGCACCGGCTTCAACGTGGCGCGCCAGGCCGCGCTGCGGGCCGGCCTGCCGGTCAGCGTGCCCGGCATGACGGTCGACCGCCAGTGCGCCTCCGGCCTGATGGCGGTGGCGACCGCTGCGAAGCAGATCGTCGTCGACGGCATGAAGGTCGCCGTGGCAGGCGGCGTCGAGTCGGTGTCGCTGGTGCAGAACGACAAGGCCAACGCATTCCGCATGAAGGACCCGGCGCTCGACGAATCGATCCCGCAGCTCTACATGTCGATGCTCGAGACCGCCGAGATCGTTGCCGAGCGCTACCAGGTCTCGCGCGAGCGCCAGGACGAATTCGCCCTCCGCTCCCAGCTCAGGACCGCCGAGGCGCAGGCCCAGGGCCGGTTCGACCAGGAAATCGTGCCGATCGAGGCGGTGATGGCGCGCTTCGACAAGGCGACGGGCGCTACCAGCTTCGAGCCCGTCACGGTCTCCCGCGACGAGGGCAACAGGCCGCAGACCACCCTCGCCGAGCTTGCCGCGCTGAAGCCGGTCTTCAAGCAGGGTCAGAGGCTCGAGGAAGGACGCTGCATCACCGCCGGCAACGCCTCGCAGCTGTCGGACGGCGCCGCGGCGCTGGTGCTGATGGAAGCCGCCGAGGCCGCACGCCGCGGCCTCGAGCCGCTGGGTCGCTATGCCGGCATGGCGGTGACCGGCTGCGGGCCGGAGGAGATGGGCATCGGCCCGGTCCTGGCCGTTCCCAAGCTGCTGAAATGGGCCGGGCTGCGCGTCGATGAGATCGGGCTCTGGGAACTCAACGAGGCGTTCGCTTCGCAGGTGCTGCATTGCCGCGACCGCCTCGAGATCCCCGACGACCGCATCAACGTCTCGGGCGGCGCGATCGCCATCGGCCATCCCTACGGCATGTCCGGCGCACGCATGGCCGGCCACATCCTGATCGAAGGGCGGCGCCGCAAGGCGAAGTACGGCGTGGTTACGATGTGCGTGGGCGGCGGCATGGGCGCGGCCGGCCTGTTCGAGATTTTCTGAGGCACCGCTATTGACAAGCAAGGTGCCTGTGCTATCTTTTCGATTCGACCGACCGGTCGGGCGTGAACGGATACGCAGATCATCAACATCGAAGGAAGCGAGAGCATGGAAAAGGAAAAGGATGTCATTCAATACGAAGTCGCCTCGAATGGCGTCGCGACGATCTGGCTCAATCGACCTCACAAGCGCAACTGCGTCAGCCCGCAGCTGCTGAAGGAGCTGGAGATCGCGGTGGATCGCGCCGCGGAAGACAAGGAGGCCCTCGCCGTCGTGTTCCGCGGCCGCGCCAACACCTTCTGCTCGGGCGCCGACCTGGATCAGCTGGTCGGCCCGGTGCTGCACGAGACCACCACCTCGCTGCAGCTGGCGATCGATTCCGCCCGCACCTACGACAAGATCTTCAACATGAAGAAGCCGACGATCGCGGCGGTCGAGGGCTATGCCGTCGCCGGCGGCTTCGAGCTGATGATCTCGTGCGACTTCGCCCTCGCGGCCTCCGAGGCCAAGATCGGCGACTTCCACATTCGCCGTGCGCTGTTCGGCGGCGCCGGCCCGATCTACCGCCTGCCGCGCATGATCGGCATGCGCCGCTCCAAGGAGCTGATGCTCACCGGCAAGCTGCTGACCGGCGAGCAGTGCGCCGACTGGGGCCTGATCAACGCTTGCGCGCCGCAGGCCGAGTTCGACCAGCTGATCCAGGACTTCTGCGCGCCGCTGATCGACAAGAGCCCGTTCTGCATGTGGATGACCAAGATGGCGGTGAATCGCGGACTGGACGCCGACACCAACTCGCTGATCACGCTGGAAACGATGACCTGCAACGTGGTGCACCATTCGGCCGACGCGAAGGAAGGCGTGCGCGCGTTCCTCGAGAAGCGCAAGCCCGAGTGGACCGGCCGCTGAACTGAAAGGGCGCGTGGACATGTCAAGCAGCATGGTCGTTCTCGCGACGCGTCCGCCCGAGTGGACGCCCGAGCAATTCACGCTCTGGTGGCGCGGCGAGCATGCCGACCACGCGTTGAAGCTGCCCGGATTGCAGGCCTATCGCCATGGCGAGGTCGTGTTCGACTACGACCATCCGGAGGCTCCCGCGTGGGACGGCCATGCCGTCCTGACCTTCCCTTCGAGGGCTCACCTGGATGCCGCGCTGAACTCGCCGGAGTGGGCCGCCGCGGTGGCTCACGTCGGCAAGATGAAGGGCAAGCGGATCGTGCTCGTCACCGAGGAGGCGGACCTGTTTCGCCGGGCGTACTCGTCGGACGAGGGGCGGACATGAATTTCGATCCGGGCTTCATTGCGAGGCAGTTCCGCCTCGACGGCAAGGCCGCGCTGATCACCGGAGGCCGCGGCGCCTTGGCCGAGGCCATTGCCGCGGCGCTGGCCGACCTGGGCTGCGACGTCGCGCTGGCGAGTCGGCACGAGAAGGACTGCGAGGCGACCGCGGCCGCCATCGCCGCGCGCTTCGGACGCAAGGCGATCGGCCTGCGCTGCGACATCTCCAAGGAAGAAGAGGTCGAGGCGGCCGTCGGCGCGACGGTGCAGCGGCTCGGCAAGCTGGACATCCTGGTCAACAACGCCGGCGCGTCCTGGTGGGGCTTGCCGGAGGAGATTCCGCTGTCGGGCTGGCGCAAGGTGGTCGACACCAATCTCACCGGCACCTTCCTCGCCTGCCGCCATGCCGCGAGGCACATGATCGCCACAGGGGCCGGCGGCGCCATGGTCAACATCGCCTCGGTGGGCGCCTTCCTCTCGTACACGCCGGATGCGGGGCAGGTCGTTCCCTACACGACCACCAAGGCGGCGATGGTGCATCTCACCAGCGATCTCGCCGCGCAATGGGCCAGCCATGGCATCCGCGTGAATGCCGTGGCGCCGGGCTCGGTGGAAACCGGAATGACGGAGACGCTCGACGGGACCACCCAGCAGAAGCTGCTCGACGGCATTCTCCTGCACCGTTTCGGCAGACCGTCCGAGATCGTCGCCACCGTGGCGCTGCTGGCCTCGCCCGCCGGGAGTTTCATCACCGGTCAGACTTACATTGTCGATGGAGGGCAGTCCCTTGCCTGAACCCGGCCCCAACACCCATTCGATTGCAGGGCTGACGTGGAGCGACGCGGCGCTGTGGGATCAGTTCCTCACGCTGGTCGACGCCGATCCGCAGGCGCTCGCGATCGTCGCCGCCGACGGCCGCCACTGGACCCGCGGCGAGATGTACGCCATGGCCGTCGCCGCCCTGGGCGCCCTGCTCACGGCCGGGGTGCAGCCTCATGACCGCGTCATGCTGCAAGGTCGCAAGACACCTCAGACCCTGGCCTGCGCCCTCGGGATCTCCGCGGCCCGGGCCATCATCTGCCCGTACACGCCGGATCTGGGCGCCGCGGAGCGCGCCGTCCTCGACGAGCGCCTGGGCCACGCCGCGATCGTCAGCGACTCGGAAGGCGAGCCGATACCGGGCGTGACGGGCCTGCGCCTGGCGCTGCGCCCCCGCACTGCCTTCGGTGCGCCCGACCCGCGCGATGCGCAGACCGCGATGATCGGCTTCACGTCCGGCACCACCGGCGTGCCCAAGGGGGTCATGCATTCGGCGGCAGCGATGAACTACACCGTGCGGGCGTGCCGGCATGTCGCCCGGCTCGCTCCGGGGGACGCCATCCTGGGCGTGGTGCCGCTGGGCAGCGCGCCGGGCTTCACGTTCACGGCGCACTTCAGCCTCGCCCTCGGCCATCCGCTGGTCATGATCGACCCCTGGGATGCACTGGAAACCCTGAGGCTGATCGAGGCGCACCAGGTCCGCTGGGGCATCTGCGTGCCCACCCACCTGGCGTCGTTGATCGAGGTGGTGCGAAGCGGGCGCTGGTCGGGGCCGAGTCTCCCGACCGTGCTGGGCGTCGGCGGCAGCTCGATGACGCCGGAGCTGATCGACGACGCGCGGACGCTGCTGGGCATCCGGGCGCTGCGCATGTTCGGCATGTCGGAGTGCATGGGGCATGCGTCCACGCTGCTGGACGATCCCGTGGACCGGCTCCGGCATTCCGACGGCCGCTCCTTCCCGGGGACCCGGGACGAGGCCTTCGACACGCAGCAGCGCATGCTGCCCCGGGGCGAGCGCGGGCAGGCGGGCGTGCGCGGCCCCTCGCTCTTCCTCGGTTATTGCCGCGGCCTGGGGGAGCAGGAGTATCGGCTCACCGAGGACGGCTACTACCTCACCGGCGACGAAATCGTCTGCGACGATGCCGGCTACGTGAAGGTGGTGGGCCGCATCAAGGACCAGATCATCCGCGGCGGCTACAACATCGACCCGGCGGAGGTCGAAGCCGCATTGAGCCGGCATCCGGCCATCGCCCAGGTGGCGGTGGTGTCGGTGCCGGAGAAGCGGCTGGGAGAGCAGGCCTGCGCCGTGTGCCGCGTGCGCGAGGGCCAGGCCGCCCCCACCCTCGAGGGCCTCAAGAGCCACTTGTCCGCGATCGGACTGTCGAAGAAGAAATGGCCGGAGTACTTGCTGGTGATGGATGAACTGCCCTGCACGGCAACCGGAAAGATCGACAAGAAGCGCCTGCGCGGCTTCGCCCTCTCGGAGTTGCAGATCGGCTAGCGTCAGCGATCAGGCAGATCGCACGACGCGTGCACTACACTCCCGACCGGCGGGACGGTCGAACCGCCGCCGTGCAGCGTGATCCACGGAAAAGAACGACCCGGAGGAAAGGCTCGATGAAGAGTGCAACAGCCAACGCAGCCGTGGCCGCCAAACGGAAAAAGCCGCGGGCGACGACCGCGGCCCACGACGACAAGCGGATCGATATCATCGAGCACTGCGCGGGCTTGTTCGACAAGGTGGGTTACCACGGGACGTCGATGCAGATGCTGGCGGACGACGTGGGACTCGGCAAGCCGAGCCTCTACCACTACTTCCGCAGCAAGACCGACATCCTCTACGAGATGCATCAAATGCACATCGACGTGCTGATCCAGGGATTGGCGGCGGACGATGAGGTCCGGCAAGACCCGGCGCAGGCCCTGGAGAAGGCCGCCGTCCTGGCGTTGCGGCAGATCGCCGAGCATCCCGGTTACGTGCGGGCCTTCATGGACCACTACCGGGAGCTGGAGGGCAAGCAGCGGGCCGAGATGCGCAAGCGCCGGCGCGAATATCTCGCCCGCATCACGAACATCGTCACGAGCGGGATCGAAGCAGGCAAGTTTCGCAAGGTGGACCCGGACCTCGCTACCCTCGCCTTCCTCGGCATGTGCACCTGGGCCTACCAGTGGTATCCCCGAATGGCGGCGGAGAACCCGCCCGAGAAGATGGCGAAGAGTCTGTGCGAGATCTTTCTGGGTGGGCTCAGGCTGGCGTGATCCGGAGGCGGTGACGAGACCGTAGCAGCAGGCCGACCGACATCGGTTCGGGGGAGCGCTGGCAGACGCTCGTACCTTTCGGTCCATCGAGCTCGCGACTCGCGACGAATGAAGCGCTTGCAGGTTTCGAGGGTCCGCTTGCGGCCCATTGCGGACAGTCGTTGTCCGCGTTCTTGCGCCGAGGTCCGTGGGGCGCGGCAGGCGGCATCCGCCGGGGGCTCATGGTGGGGCGGTCTCCGCTTCGCTCCGACTGCACTGCGGTGCTCGGCCCGGGGTCGCGTCGCACAAC
>Ga0105239_10000319_pt1 | contig 70995 bp, 71 predicted proteins | sample KBSC44metaG_FD_92761 | JGI IMG/M metagenome (GOLD analysis project Ga0105239, IMG submission 92761) | Corn rhizosphere microbial communities from Kellogg Biological Station, Michigan, USA - KBS C4-4 metaG | ecosystem: Host-associated > Plants > Roots > Rhizosphere > Soil | place: Michigan, USA...
CTATCGCAAGGCGGTGCAGGTGGTGGCGGAATCGCAGAAGGCCTCGACCAGCTACGTCCAGCGCCAGCTGCGCATCGGCTATAACAGCGCCGCCCGGCTGATCGAGCGGATGGAACGCGAGGGCAAGGTCGGCGCGCCGGACCATGTCGGCCGCCGCGAGGTGCTGATCGACCGCGACGGGCAGGCGATTTGACGCCGGGCCGGGGAACCGGCGCCCGTTTGCGCGATTGAGCGCCGATCGGGTTCACAGCCCATTCAACGCCTCGTCGCTAATCGGCGACCATGATGATCCGGAGCCCTTTCATGCGCCTTTCGCCCGTTCTGCTGGCTTCCCTGGCAGCGCCCGCCCTCATCGCCGCCGCCGCCCCGGCCCCAGCCCCGTCGCCCGATCTCGCGGCGGTGCAGGCGCATCTGCGCAGCGTGCAGACGATGACCGCCGATTTCGAGCAGACCAATGCCAAGGGCCAGATCGTTACCGGCACGCTGCGGCTCAAGAAGCCGGGCAAGGTGCGCTTCGAATATCAGAAGAGCGTGCCGCTGCTCGTCGTCGGCGATGGCAAGGCGCTGACCATGATCGACTATTCGGTGAAGCAGGTCTCGCGCTGGCCGATCGGCAACACGCCGCTCTCGCTGCTGCTCGATCCCGACAAGGATGTGGCGCGCTACGCCACGATCATCCCCAGCGGCCGGCCGGACTTGGTGGTGCTGGCGGGGCAGGACAAGAAGCACCGCGAATATGGCAGCATCACCGTCACCTTCCGCCGATCGCCCGGCGCGCCCGGCGGGCTGCTGCTCGATGGCTGGCAGGTGCTGGACGCGCAGAACAACCGCACGACCGTCCGCCTCACCAACCAGCGCTTCAACGTGCCGGTGGACGACTCGGCCTTCCAGTGGACCGACCCGCGCCCGAAGGGTCCGCGCCATTAACGACGAACGGTGTCAGCCCGGCGACATGGCGAGCCGATGACGCGATCTTAACGGCGCCGTTCATCCGGGCGAAAGGCTGGGGCGCCTAATTCTCTCCTTGCGGCCACGGAGCCGTTCCGGAATTCCCCCTGTTGTCCGGAACACAATCTTCGTGTCCCGCCTGCGTGACGAACGCTAGGTCGGCCCCCGTTCCATGCCCCCGGAACGGGGGCCTTTCCGTATCTGGCGCACCGGGCTTTGCTCGCCTACATCGCTCGCCATGGCTACCACCAAGATCGCGTCCTGGAACATCAACTCCGTCCGCGCCCGCATCGAGATCGTCGAGCAGTTCCTGCGGAACGAGCAGCCCGATATCCTCTGCCTGCAGGAAACCAAGGTGGAGGACGGCACCTTTCCGCATGCCCCGTTCGAGCGGCTGGGCTATGCGCACCGCCTGCTCGCCGGCCAGCGCATGCATCATGGCGTCGCGATCCTCTCCAGGATCCCGCTCGGCGAGCATGGCCGGCACGACTGGCAGGACAATGGCGAGGCCCGCCATATCGGCGCGCGCCTGCCCAATGGCGTCCGGCTGGAGAACGTCTACGTGCCGGCGGGCGGCGACATTCCCGATCCGGCGCTCAACCCGAAATTCGCGCAGAAACTCGCCTTCGTCGAACGGATGACGCGCTGGTCCGAGGATCTGCGCGAGCCCACCCTGATCGTCGGTGACTTCAACATCGCGCCGCTGGAAAGCGACGTGTGGAGCCACAAGCAATTGCTCAACGTGGTGAGCCATACCCCCGTGGAGGTGGAGGCGCTGACGCGGATGCAGGCGGCGCATGGCTGGATCGATCTCGGCCGCCATTTCTATCCGGCGCCGGCCCGGCTCCACACCTGGTGGAGCTATCGCTCGCCGGACTGGACGGTGAACGATCGCGGCCGGCGGCTCGATCATATGTGGGCGAGCCCCGACGTGGCGGACAAGGCGGTCGCGCACCGCGTGCATGAGGATTGCCGCAACTGGCTGAAACCCTCCGACCATGTCCCGCTGGTGACGGAGTTCGACTGGTGAGCGATCGGCGCGAGGTCGCACGCGGCATCGATGCGCTGCGCCGGGGCTGGCCGATCGTGATCGAGGAGGGCGATACGGCCCTGACGTTGCTCGCGATCGAGACCGCCGACGCCGCCCGGCTTGCCGGCTTCGCGCCGGACGGGCGCTACGACGTGCTGCTGTCGCCGGAGCGCGCCGCGACCTTGATGCTGGCGAACCAGCGCCCGGCTGCGGCCGCGCCGTCGGCGGTGCGCGTGGCACAGGTGCCATGGCTCGATCTCGACACCGCGACCCTGCTGGCCGACCCGGCGCGCGATCTGTCGGCACCGCTCAAGGGGCCCTTCGTCACGGCGCCGACGGGCGCGGATATCGCCAGCGCGGCGGCATTGAAGCTCGCGCGGCTGGCCGGCGTGCTGCCGGCATTCTTCGTGCGCGATGGGCGCGACGCCGATGATGCGCCCCGCCCGGTGGCGGCCGATATTCTCGATTATGATGCGCCGGCCCATCTCGCTATTGCCTCACGCGCCCGCCTTCCGGTTGAGGCATCCTCTCAACATACTGAAATTATTGCATTTCGTTCCAACGAAGAGGCTACGGAGCACGTCGCTTTGGTCATCGGCGCGCCCAATGGCAAGCCGCCGTTGGTCCGTCTCCACAGCGAATGCCTGACCGGCGATGTGTTCGGCTCGCTGAAATGCGATTGCGGGCCGCAGCTTGACGGCGCGCTGCATCGGATCGCGGAAGAGGGGTGGGGCATTCTCCTCTATCTCCGTCAGGAGGGGCGGGGCATCGGCCTGATCAACAAGCTTCGCGCTTATGCCTTGCAGGATCAGGGGTTCGATACCGTCGATTCCAATCTTCGCCTGGGCTTCGCTATTGATGCCCGAGATTTCGGCGTGGCGGCCCGGATGCTCCAGCTGATCGGCCAGACCCGCATCCGGCTGCTCACCAACAATCCGGCCAAGGTGACGGGGCTGGCGAGCGCCGGGATCGACGTCGTCGCGCGGGTGGAGCATCGGATTGCGGCCAACCCGCACAATGCGGACTATCTGGCCACCAAGCGCGATCGCACCGGCCATATGCTCTGATGCACCTCCTTGTCGAAACGGAGCGCGGCCTGCTCCACGTGGAACAGGAGACTGTCCCCTGCGCGATCGGCAAGGGCGGCGCGTGCAGGGCCGGCGACAAGCACGAAGGTGACGGCTGCACGCCGCTGGGTCTCTGGCCGGTTCGGGGCGCATTGCTCCGCCCCACGACAGGCCTGATTCCGCCCCCGACTTTGCCGTGGCGCTGGCTGCGGCCGACGGATGGCTGGTCCGACGATCCCGCAGACCCCGCCTATAATCGGCCCGTGCGCCATCCCCACGCTTTCTCGGCGGAGCATATGTGGCGCGACGACGCCCTCTACGACGCGGTGCTGGTGCTGGGACACAATGACGCTCCGCCCGTCGCCGGGGCGGGCAGCGCGATTTTCCTGCATCTGCGGGGGGACAAGCCCACCGAGGGATGCGTGGCGATCGACCGGGACACGATGGCGACAGTGCTGGCCCGGCTCGCCCCCGGCTCGACCGTCGATATTCGTCGCTATATTGGCGACGCGCCGCCGCTGGGGTAAGACCACAGGATCGCAGGCTGGAGACGACGGTGAAGATCACGGTGGATGTCGACTGCACGCCCGAGGAAGCGCGCCGATTCATGGGCCTTCCCGATCTGTCGAGCATCCACGATGCGTATCTCTCCAAGATGCGCAGTGCGATCGAGCAGGGCATCACCCCCGACACGATCCAGACGATGATGCAAAGCTGGGGCCCGATGGGTGAAGCCGGCTTCAAGCTGTGGCGTCAAATGTTGGACAATATGGGTGGTGGTGGTTCCAAATAGCGGACGGCAAGACGCCGACACCATCTTCGCGCTGTCGAGCGGCGCGCTCCCTTCCGCCATCGCCATCGTCCGGATCAGCGGCCCCGATGCCCGGCGGGCGCTGGACCATCTTGCCGGTGCCGTCCCCCATCCAGGCCAGGCGACGTTGCGCACATTGCGGGACGCGGGCGATATCCTCGATCAGGCCATGATCCTCTGGTTCCCGGCGCCGCGAACGGTGACGGGCGAGGATCTTGTCGAGCTGCACCTTCATGGCAGCCGGGCCGTGGTGGAAGCCTGCTATGCCGCGCTCCATCGATTGGGATGTCGCTTGGCCGAACCGGGAGAGTTCACGCGCCGCGCGCTGTTCAACGGAAAGATGGATCTCAGCGCCGTCGAGGGACTTGCCGATCTGCTCGCCGCCGAAACGGAAAGTCAGCGCCGGGATGCCATTCGCCGGCAACGGGGCGCCATTCCTCGAAAGCTGGCCGAATGGCGCGGCCGATTGATCGACGTCGCCGCTGGTCTGGAAGCGGCGATCGATTATGATGGCGAGGAGGAGACGAGCGTCGGCGCCGATGTCCCAAACCACCTCGATTCCGTTCGCGCCGAAATCGATCGCGCTCTGTCGATCGCACCGGCGGAGCGCTTGAGGGACGGCATCCGCGTTGCGATCGTGGGGCCGCCCAATGCCGGGAAATCAACTTTGCTCAACGCGCTTGCGGGGCGCGATGCCGCGATCGTGTCGGACATTGCCGGCACGACGCGCGACGCCATCGAATGCCCCGTTGCGATCGAGGGAATCCCGTTTCTGCTCGTCGACACGGCCGGTCTTCGCGACGCCGTCGATCCCATCGAGGCCATGGGTGTTGCGCGGGCACAGAGCGAGCAGACCCTGGCCCAAATTCTGATCGACCTCCATGCCGATCGACATAATGATCGGACCATCGCGGTGTCCGCAAAGTCGGATATGTCTGCTCCGCGTCCCGATACGCTCGCCGTCTCCGTTCGTAATCAGACGGGTCTCGACGCGCTTCAGAATCGGCTTTGCGAGATGGCCAGGAGGATGTTGCCCGGAAGCGACGAAGTGGCTTTCGATCGCCGTTACAGACACGCTCTCTTTCTGGTAAGGGACGACGTCGCTGCGGCAGGCTTGGCCAACGAGCCACTTCTGGTGGCGGAGCATCTTCGACTTGCGATCCGCGAGATCGATCATGTGCTCGGTGGAGAGGGCATTGAGGATATGCTCGACGCACTCTTCGGCCGCTTCTGCCTCGGCAAATGATGTTCCACGTGAAACATGGTCCTGTGAATGTCTCGAAGCTTTGACGTAATCGTTGTTGGGGGCGGCCATGCCGGCTGTGAGGCTGCCGCCGCCGCCGCGCGCATGGGCTGTAACGTCGCGCTGGTCGCGATCGATGCGGCGGCGATCGGATCGATGTCCTGCAACCCCGCCATTGGTGGGGTGGGGAAGGGGCATCTCGTTCGCGAGGTGGATGTCTTCGACGGGTTGATCGCCCAAGCAGCCGACGACGCCGCCATTCACTATCGCATGTTGAACGCCAGCAAAGGCCCGGCTGTGCAGGGGCCTCGGGTGCAGGCCGACCGCACGCTCTTTCGGCGATCGATCCAGCGGCGCTTGTCCGCCCTGCCGGGCCTCGACATCGTGGAGGGCGAGGCGGTCAGTCTGTCATTGACCGGATCAACCGTCACCGGCTTGACGCTGGCAAACGGGCAAGACCTTACCGCCAAAGCCATCATCCTCGCCTCGGGGACCTTCCTGGGTGGCCGGCTGTTTCGCGGCCGCGAGCGGTTTGATGGTGGGCGCGTCGGGGAGGCCGGCGCTCACCGGCTGGCAGCGCAGCTTCGGGATATCTTTCCCATTCGGCGCTTGAAGACCGGCACGCCGCCGCGGCTGGACGGGCGCGCGATCGACTGGTCCCGCATCGCACGGCAGCCGTCCGATGCCGATGCATGGCGCTTGTCTCCCGATTCGGATGGGCCGCGCAACGTCCCATTGTTCTGCGGCATCACACGAACAACGGCGGAAACGCATGCGATCATCCGAACCGGCTTCGGCGATTCGCCCTTGTTCAGCGGCGATATCGAGGGGAGGGGGCCGCGCTACTGCCCGTCGATAGAAGACAAGGTGCGCCGCTTTGGAGATCGGGACGGCCATCAGATTTTTCTGGAGCCGGAAACCCAGGATGGATCCCTGATCTATCCCAACGGGATTTCCACTTCCTTATCGAGGGAGGTGCAGGACGCGTTCATCCGCTCCATTCCCGGCCTGGAGGAAGCGCGCATCGCCGAACCGGGCTACGCCGTCGAATATGATCATATCGATCCGCGCATTCTGTCGACCAACCTCGAATCGCGGGAGGTCGACGGTCTGTTCTTTGCGGGCCAGATCAATGGCACCACGGGATATGAAGAGGCGGCCGCGCAGGGTCTGCTCGCGGGCCTGTCGGCCGCAGCCTCGATCCTCGGCCGGGCTTCAGTGCAGTTCGATCGCCATTCCAGCTATATCGGCGTGATGATCGACGATCTCACCCTGCAGGGTGTCACCGAGCCCTATCGCATGCTGACGGCCCGTGCCGAGCACCGTCTGCATCTGCGCGCGGACAATGCCGAAGCGCGGTTGGGAGAGGCCGCGCTCGCCAGCAGCGCGCTCGGGACCAAGAAGCGCAAGGCGATCGAAGAGCGGATGGATGCACGGCGGGGCGCCCATGCCCTTCTGGCACGGTTGAGCGGCCGGCCGAACTGGTCGGGGGATTTCGCCGCAGAGCAGGCGGCCCAGGCTCTCCCGACGAACATCCGGTTGGAGGTGGCGACGGACCATCATTATGCGCCCTACGTTCGCCGGCAGATCAATGAGGTTGCTCGGCTCAAGGACAATGCCACGTTGTTGTCCGCTGATTTCGATTACCGTGCAGTGGCAGGGCTCTCGACCGAGATGGTCGAGCGCCTGAGCCTCTCCCGCCCGGATTCGGTGGAACAGGCCTCGCGTATCCAGGGGATCACGCCCGCTGCGCTCACTGCGTTGCTCATCGCCGCCCGGGCAGCGGCATGATCGATGTTCCACGTGAAACAGGCGAGTTGTTCGTCGCCTTGAAGGAACTGGTTCTGGCGGAAAGCCAGCGCCAGAATCTCATCGCGTCGTCCACAATTCCGTCTTTCGACGAGCGGCATCTCCAGGATTCGCTACAGCTCGCGCCATTCCTCCCCATCGGGCCATTGCTCGATATCGGCTCGGGCGGAGGCTTTCCGGGCCTTGTCCTGGCTTGCCTGGTGACGACGCCCGTGCATCTCGTCGAGCCGCGCGCCAAGCGCGCCGCCTTTCTCCAACAGGCCTGCGACACCCTCGGACTGGGTCATGCCACGGTGCACGCCGTAAAGGTGGAGCGGGTTCATCTGCCGGCAGTGGCGGCGATCACCGCACGCGCTGTCGCCAATCTTGGCGCGTTGTTCGAGATGGCCGATCATCTCGCCGACGAAAAGACACGGTGGGTGCTTCCGAAGGGGCGAGGGGCCGCATCGGAACTGGAAGAAGCCCGCCGAACATGGCAGGGTGATTTCCGCCTAGTTCCGAGCGTGACCGATGCCGAAGCGGCCATCGTCATCGCCGAGGGCGTTCGACGGAGACGGGGCCGATGATTCGTATCGCAGTAGCCAACCAGAAGGGCGGCGTCGGCAAGACGACGACCACCATCAACATCGGCACGGCGCTCGCCGCCACGGGCTGGAAGGTGCTGGTCATCGATCTCGATCCGCAAGGCAATGCGTCCACGGGGCTCGGCGTCGATCGCGCCGAGCGCAAGCGATCGAGCTACGACCTGCTGCTGAGCAATTGCGACATCGCCGACGCCGTGATCCCGACCCGGGTGCCCCGTCTCGATCTCATCGCCTCCACCGCCGATCTGTCCGGCGCCGAGATCGAGCTCGTCGATATGGAGCGGCGCGCGCACCGACTCGACATGGCCCTGGCCGAGGCGCCCCCCGGTCGATGGGATGTGGTGCTGATCGATTGCCCGCCTTCGCTCGGGTTGCTCACCGTCAATGCCATGAGCTGCGCCAATTCCCTGCTGGTGCCGTTGCAGTGCGAGTTCTTCGCGCTGGAGGGCCTGAGCCAGCTTCTCCAGACGATCGAGCGCATCCGTGCCCGGTTCAATCCCGGCCTGCAGATCCTCGGCGTCGCTCTCACCATGTATGATCGCCGCAATCGTCTGTCCGAGCAGGTTGCGCAGGATGTCCGCGCAGCGCTGGGCAAGCTGGTGTTCGAAACCAGCATTCCCCGCAATGTCCGCCTGTCCGAGGCACCCAGCCATGGCGTGCCCGCGTTGATCTACGATCATCGCTGCTCGGGATCGGAAGCCTATATCCAGCTGGCACGCGAGCTGATGGCCCGCCTGCCGCTGCGTGAGCGGGTCGCGGCATGAGCGTGGAGCCGAGCCCCACCCGCCGTCGCCCGTCCGGCCTGGGCCGTGGCCTGTCCGCTCTGCTGGGCGAGGTGGAGCGCGAGCAGCCGATCGAAGGCAGCGAATCCCGCGCCGAAGGCGTGCGCCTGATCGCGATCGCCGATATCCGGCCGCATCCCGATCAGCCGCGCCGTCATTTCGACGAGGAGAAACTGGAGGAACTCGCCCAGTCGATCGCCGAGCGTGGCGTGCTCCAGCCGATCGTCCTGCGCAAGATCGGCACCGGCTATCAGATCGTCGCCGGCGAGCGGCGCTGGCGCGCGGCCCAGCGCGCGCGGTTGCACGAAGTGCCGGCGCTGGTCCGCGACTTTAGTGATACCGAAACGCTCGAAATCGCGATCATCGAGAATATCCAGCGCGCCGATCTCAATGCGATCGAGGAAGCGGAGGCCTATCAACGGCTGGTTTCCGATTTCGGGCACAGCCAGGACGCGCTGGGCAAACTCGTCCATAAATCTCGCAGCCATGTGGCCAACTTATTGAGATTATTGGATCTTCCTGGAAAGGTTCGGCAGGAGGTCGCGAATGGCGCGCTCAGCATGGGCCATGCCCGCGCGCTGATCACGGCTGAAGATCCCGAGAAGCTCGCCGCCGAGGTGATCAAGCGCGGCCTGTCCGTGCGTGACACGGAGCGGCTCGCCCGATCGGCCAAGGGTGGCGAGGCCAAGGCGCGCGCGCCCAAGGCCAAGCCCACCGCCGATGCCGATATTGTCGCGCTGGAACGGCAGCTCGGCGACATGCTCGGGCTGGCGGTGCGGATCGCGCACGAAGGGGAGGGCGGCACCGTCACACTGTCTTATTCCAGCCTCGACCAGCTCGACATGATCTGCCAGCGGCTGAGCGGCGAGCGGATCTAGGACACCCACAACAGAAGTCCGTTCGCACCGAGCCTGTCCAAGTGTGTGCCCTCGATGCGGCGCTCGCTACAGGTCCTTCGACTGCGCTCGGGACGAACGGGGATAATGGCCCCGGTTCAGGTCTGTTGCTTACCGCCGCCGCCCGGCCGCGCGGGCGATGGTGAACAGCTCCGCCTCCACCGCGATCGGCCCGGGGCCGGAGGCGCGCATGATCTCGCGTCCCGCCTCCGATATCCGCTCGATGGCACGCGCGATCCGGCCGGAGGGCCAGCGCATCGCATAGCCCGCCATCTTGTCCTTCTGCTTCCAGAAGATCGCTCGGCCTGCCTTGTCCACGGCCTGCGCGGGCGAGGCGCCGCGATCGATCTCGGCACGGATCGCGGCGAGCTGGATCAATTGCGGGAGCAATGCGCGCACCAGCCCGACGCCCTCGCGGCCTTCCTGCACCAGCCGCGTCACTTCGGCATCGAGCACGGCCTCGTCGCCGCCCAGCACGGCATCGGTGAAGCGCGTGAGATCGGCCTCGCCCATGTCCGCGCCGATCGCATCGAGCATGCCATGCTCCGCTTCGCGCGGCTGGTCGGGCGAGGCATCGGCATAGAGCGCCAGTTTCTCGATCTCGGAGGCGAGGATCGCGCGATCGCCACCGGCGGATGCCGATAGCCGCCGCGCGACGTCGCGGCCGATGCGCAGGCCCAGCGCCCGGCCCAGTTCGATCGCGACCTGGTCGATATCGGCGGCCTCGGGCGCCCAGCTGGCATGCGCCATCGCCGCCGGATGCCCGGTGACGAGCTTCACCAGCTTGGCATCCTTGCGCAGCGCGCCACCGATCAGCACCACCGGATTGCCGGCCGCCGGCGCCTCCAGCAGCGCCTCCACCGCGGCGAGGCAGGAATCGGCGACGCCCTCCACGCGGATGTGCCGTGCCCCGCCGAAAATCGAGATCGAGGCCGCCTCGTCGGTCAGCAAGGCCGGATCGGCCGCGATCTGCGCAGGTTCGAGATCGATCCGCTCGGCGTCCGGCCCCATCGCGGTCGCCAGCCGCTGGGCCAGCGCGCGCGAGGCGGATTCATCGGGGCCGTAGAGCAGATAGCAGCGGATCGCCGGATCGGCCTTGTCGAGCGCGCGCGCGATCGCGGCGTCCTTGGCCGCCATCAGTGGCCCTTGCTGCGCCGCGCGAAGACGGCGACACGCGCCACGATCTGGTCCGCCACGTCGTTGACGAGATTTTCGAGCGAGGTCTGCTCGGCGGCCACCGTGGCATAATCGGAGCTGACCGCGTCGATGCCCGCGTCGGAACCCGCGCTGGCGTCCAGCAGGGTCGTGCCCGCCGCATCGGCGGTGACGAGGCGGAAGCGGGCACGCAACGTCCGCCGCTCGCGGGTGACGGTGCCTTCCTGATCGATGCCGAGGCCGGTGATCTGGTCGCTGAGATCCACCACCAGCTTGTAGCGGACGGCCTCGCCATGGCCGCTGGCGCCGAGCCGGTCGTTCAGCGCATTGCGCATCAGCCAGCCCGACTGGCCGCTGATCGGCCCGACTTCGATCTGCGACAGCTTGGCGGCGACGGGACCATGCGCGCCGCTCTCATAGAGCGGATGCAGCCCGCAGCCGGCCAGCGGCAAGGCGAGGAGGAGGGCGGCCAGCCGCTTCATGCGACGAGGTTCACGAGCCGGTCGGGTACGACGATCACCTTCCTGGGCTCCTTGCCTTCGAGGAAAGCGACGATCTTCTCCGAATTGCGCGCCAGGGCCTCCAGAGAAGCCTTGTCGGCCCCCTTGGGGGCGGTGAGCGTGTCGCGCAGCTTGCCGTTGACCTGGATGGCGATGGTCACCTCGTCATCGACCAGCAGCGCCGGATCGACGGTGGGCCAGGCGGCGAGCGCGATGAGCCCCTCATGCCCGCGCGCCTGCCATGCTTCCTCGGCCAGGTGCGGGATCATCGGCGCGACCAGCAGCAACAGCGTATCGATCGCCGCGGTGCGCGAGGCGGAGGGCTGCGCCTTCTCCAGCGCATTGGCCAGTTCGTAGAGCTTGGCGACCGCCTTGTTGAAGCTCAGCGCCTCGATATCCTCGGCGATGCCGGCGATGGCCTTGTGGAGCTTGCGGTCGAGATCCTTGTCCTCGCCGGCCGCCGGCTCACGATCGGTCGCGAGGCGCCAGACGCGCTGCACGAAGCGCCACGCGCCTTCGATCCCGGCTTCCGACCATTCGAGATCGCGCTCGGGCGGGCTGTCCGACAGCATGAACCAGCGCGCCGCGTCCGCCCCATACTGCTCCAGAATATCGGTCGGATCGACCGTATTCTTCTTGGACTTGGACATCTTCTCGACACGTCCGACCGAAACATCCTCGCCGGTCGCGGTGAGATAGGCGCTGCCATCGCCGCGACGGGAAATTTCGTCCGGGCTGAAATAGACCGGGCGCTCGGAGCCCTCGGGACGCTGGAAGAAGCTCGCGTGCGTCACCATGCCCTGCGTGAACAGCCCGCCGAAGGGCTCGGCGAAGTCCAGCATCCCCAGATGCTGCAGCGCGCGCGTCCAGAAGCGGGCATAGAGCAGGTGGAGGATCGCATGCTCGATGCCGCCGATATACTGGCCCACCGGCAACCACTGCTCGGCGACACCCTTGTCGAACGGCCTGTCCTTGGGCTGGCTGGCGAAGCGGACGAAATACCAGCTCGAATCCGCGAAGGTGTCGAGCGTATCGGTCTCGCGCTTCGCCGCCGCGCCGCAGGTGGGGCAGGAAACGTCGCGCCAGGTCGGGTGGCGATCGAGCGGATTGCCGGGAACGTCGAAGCTGACGTCCTCGGGCAGCACCACCGGAAGCTGGTCGGCCGGCAACGGCACGATGCCGCAGGCACCGCAATGGATCACCGGGATCGGCGTGCCCCAGTAACGCTGGCGGCTGACGCCCCAGTCGCGCAGGCGGAACACGGTGGTGCCCTGGCCCCAGCCTTCGCCCTCGGCCCGCGCGATGACGGCGGCCTTCGCCTCGTCCACGCCCATGCCGTCGAGGAAGCGCGAATTCACCAGCTTGCCGGGGCCGGTATAGGCCTCGTCGTGGATCGGCTTCTCGGCTTCGCCTTCAGCCGCGACCACGCGGGGCACGGGGAGCATGTACTTGCGCGCGAAGTCGAGGTCGCGCTGGTCGTGCGCCGGCACGCCCATCACCGCGCCGGTGCCGTAGCCCATCAGCACGAAGTTCGCGACGAAGACCGGCAGCGTCCAGTCGGGATCGAAGGGATGGACGGCGTTGAGGCCGGTGTCGAAGCCCTTCTTCTCGGCGGTCTCGATCTCCTCGGCGGCGGTGCCGGTGCGGCGGCACTCCTCGGCGAAGGCGGCCAGATCCGGATTGGTCTCGGCCAAAGCGAGCGCCAGCGGATGGTCCGCCGCGATCGCCACGAAGCTCGCGCCGAAGATGGTGTCGGGGCGGGTGGAATAGACGTCGATGGAAGAGAAGGGCAGGGCTTCGACAGGCTCAGCCCGAACGGTCTCATGGGAACCGAGCCGTGACTCTTCCTCCGTTCGCCCTGAGCTTGTCGAAGGGCCGTCCTTCCCTTGATCCAGCGCGAACGAGAAGCGCAGCCCCCTGGATCGGCCGATCCAGTTGGCCTGCATCAATTTCACCTTCTCGGGCCAGTCGGGCAGGCCATCCAGCCCGTCCAGCAGGTCCTCGGCGAAGTCGGTGATCTTGAGGAACCATTGCGCCAGCTTGCGCCGCTCGACCAGCGCGCCGGAGCGCCAGCCGCGCCCGTCGATCACCTGCTCGTTGGCGAGCACGGTCATATCGACCGGGTCCCAATTGACCTCGCTTTCCTTGCGGTAGACGAGGCCGGCCTCCAGCATCGCCAGGAACAGCGCCTGCTCGTGGCCGTAATAATCCGGCTCGCAGGTGGCGAGCTCGCGGCTCCAGTCCAGCGCGAAGCCCAGCCGCTTGAGCTGGGCCTTCATCGCGGCGATGTTGGCGCGGGTCCAGTCGCCGGGATGGACCTTCTTCTCCATCGCGGCATTTTCGGCCGGCATGCCGAAGGCGTCCCACCCCATCGGGTGGAGCACCTCATGGCCCGTCATCCGCTTGTAGCGGGCGAGCACGTCGCCCATCGTATAGTTGCGGACATGGCCCATGTGGATGCGCCCCGACGGATAGGGGAACATCTCCAGCACATAGGCCTTGGGCTTGGGCGAGGTATCGTCGGCGCGGAAGGCCTGCGCCTCGTCCCACGCCTGTTGCCAGCGGCCGTCGGCGGCGAGCGGGTTGAAGCGCTTTTCCATAAGTCCTTTACGCGGGCATCAGCCCGAAATGGCGCCGCGGCGCAGGTCGCGCGCACGCTGCAGGATCACGTCCTCCAGCTTCTGCACGGTCTGCGCGGCCACCGGCGCCTCCACCCAGGAGCCGCCCTGGTTGATCTCGCGCGAGGCGGCGACGCGGATCGCATCGGCCCGCAGATCCTGATCGAGGATCGAGACGGTGAGCTTCATGCGCTCGGTCGGCGTCGAGGGATTGGCATACCAGTCGGTCACGATCACGCCGCCGTTCGAATCCACCTGGGCCAGCGGCATGAAGGAGACGGTGTCGAGCGCGGCGCGCCACAGATAGGCGTTCACGCCGATCTGGGTGATCTTCGACGCGGCCAGATCGGCGCTGAGCGCCTTGGCCTTGTTCTTGTCATGATGCGCGCACCCGGCGAGCAGCAATGCGGCGGTGAGAGCGCCGGCGATCGGGCGCAGGGTGCGGGCGGGAAACTGCATCATCAAGGTGCCTTCGGACGCGCGTGGAAGCCCGCATCTATAGAGGCTGGGCAGGCTTGGGCAAGCGCCGCGGCACAGCGCGATCGCGCGGTATGTGGATAGCATGCAACAGGAGTCGCGATTCCGCACGACTCGCCTGACCGAACCGATGACAGGCGCGTTGGGGCCGTGCTAGGCGCGAATGGACAGGGGAGTTTATCAGACGAATGCGTGCGAGTCGGATCATGAGCGGAATCAGCAGGGGGGTCGTCGTTGCGAGCCTCGCGCTGGCGCTCGTGCCCGGTGCGGCCTCCGCCGCGCAGATCCAGAAGAAGCATCCCCCCAAGCCCGCCGCCAATGTCGCGAGCTCGATCGGCTCCTTCACGCCGTCGGCCGCCGATCCCCGATTCGGATCGAGCTTCGGCCGGGGCGGCCTCACCGCCTCGGGTTTCCGCTTCACGCCGTCGCTCGGGCCGGGCGCCAGCCGCCGGGTCACCGTCGCGGTGCGCGCACGCGCCGGCACGCCGCCCGCGGGCTCCACCCAGACGACCAGCGCCTACGGCATCTCGCCCTACGCCTACAATCTGGGCGTCGCTGTGGGCTGGAAGCGCTTCGCCGTCACCAGCGACTATAGCAAGGTCGATCTCGGCATGGTGCCGGGCAGCCACGAATCGGCCGATGTCGCGCTCAGCTATGGCGGCAAGCATTGGAGCACGCGCCTGGCGGTGGCCGCCGATCGCAACTTCGGTGATACGTCGCGCCTGCTGGGCAGCGAGCAGGGCGTCGCGGTCGATCTCGGTGGCTCCTATTCGATCAGCAACCGCTTCGACGTGACCGGCGGCGTCCGCTACCGCGTCGAGAAGGATCGCCTGGTCCAGCTCTCCGACGACCGGCGCGACAGCCAGGCCGTCTATATCGGCACCGCCTTCAAATTCTGAGCCCTCTCAGCTTCGGGTGAGACCGTCGATCGCCGCCCAGCGAGCGATGCCGAGATTCCGCAACGATCGACCATGGCGCCGCGTGACGCCGCCCAGCGCGACGATGCGCCGCCGGTCCTCGCCCAGCATCAATCCGAGGCGAACCGGCCCGAGCGTGGCTGCCCCGGGATGCGATCGCGTCGGGAAGACGGGCGACACCAGCACGAGATCGGCATGGCGCGCCGCCAGCAGCTCCCGGCGATCATGCGCGGGCGCCGAACGGAGGAGGGGGCGGGACGCGTGGCGCCGCGACCGGCCATGCACGCCGTCGGCCTTCCACGCGGCCGCCCGTTGCGGAGACGCGGCGAGGATCAGGACCAGCCGGCGGCGCCGCGCGATCCGGCGGACCAGTTCGTACAGCATCCGGCGTTCCGGGGGCGGGAGGCCGTAATGGCGGAACACCACCCCGGCGCCGCGCGGGAGGCATTCCAGCGCCGGCCACAGGGCCTCGCCCATCCGCTCGTCGGTCATCAGCAGGATCGACGGGAGCGGTCGGGCTTGGCGAGGCGGCATCGCCCTCTCTATAGGCGCGCCATGCCCGGAACCGAAATGCCCACCGCCGCCGATCGCCTCGCCGCCGTCCGCGAGACCATGGCCCATGCCGCGAAGATCGCCGGACGGGCGGATGGCGGCATCGCGCTGATCGCCATCTCCAAGACGGTGCCGGCGGACGGCATCATGCCGCTGCTCGACGCCGGCCAGCGCGTGTTCGGCGAGAATCGCGTGCAGGAAGCGCAGGGCAAATGGCCGGACCTGCGCGCACGCTACCCGGACGTCGCGCTGCACCTCGTCGGCCAGCTCCAGTCCAACAAGGCGGCCGACGCGGTGGCGCTGTTCGATGCCATCCACTCGGTGGATCGCGTGTCGCTGGTCCAGGCGCTCGGCAAGGCGATGGCGGCGGCGGGCAAATGGCCGGATTGTTTCCTCCAGGTCAATATCGGCGCGGAGGAGCAGAAAGGCGGCTGCGCGATCGCGGACGTGCCGGCGCTGCTGGCGGAAGCGCGCGAGGCCGGCCTCCCGATGGTCGGGTTGATGGCGGTGCCGCCGGCGGACGTGGAACCCGCGCCCTATTTCGCTTTGCTCGCCAAGCTGGCCAAGGATCACGGTCTCGCCCGGCTCAGCATGGGCATGTCCGGCGATTACGAGACGGCGATCACGCTCGGCGCGACCGAGATCCGGGTGGGCACGGCTTTGTTCGGCGCGCGGGGTTAGCGGAGAGTCATTCGATCCCTTCACTGCCGTTCACGCTAATAACCATCCGTCGTCCCGGCGAAAGCCGGGACCCATGATTGCGGTGAGTGTGATGGAAAGGCGTATCGCTCTCCGATCTGCCTGATACGCCAGAAGCAACGCGAGCGCTGATAAGCCAACGTGCCGCCGTCTATGGGTCCCGGCTTTCGCCGGGACGACGGGAAAACGGACATTGCTCCCGCCCGCACGCCGCCGATGGGTTTCGCTAGATAACCCCCAGCAGCCCGATGTCCGGATCGACCAGCCCCTGCCAGATCATCCGGCCGGCGACCCACAGGATCACGCACAGGCCGACATAGGCGATCCAGCGATGCCGCTCGATGAAGCGCGCGATGAAGTTGGCCGCGACCGCCATCAACGTCACCGAGGTGGCGAGGCCGATGAACAGCACCGCCGGATGCGCCCGCGCCGCGCCGGCCACCGCCAGCACATTGTCGAGGCTCATCGAGAGATCGGCGATCGCCACCTGCACCACCGCGCGCGCGAAGCTGCGAGGCGGAGCGGGCACGCCATCCGCGGCCTGCGCCTGATCGCCCGCGCGCAGCTCGCGAAACAGCTTCCAGGCGACCCAGAGCAACAGCAGCCCGCCCGCCAGCAGCAGGCCGATCACCTTGAGCAATTGGGTGGCGATCAGCGCGAAGCCGATCAGGAAGGCCAGCGCGATCCCCACGCCGATGGCGAGTACGCGGCGGCGCTGGCCGGCCGGCAATCCCGCCGCCAGCGTGCCCAGCACGACGACATTGTCGCCGGCCAGCATGAGATCGATCGCGAGGACCTGCGCCAGCGCCGCCAGGCCGCCGGCCGAAAGGATGTCGGCGAAATCGAGCGCCGCCATCCGACCGGCCTATTGGTTCATCGAGTCGAAGAAGTCCTCGTTGGTCTTCGAGTCCTTCATCTTGTCGAGCAGGAACTCCATCGCGTCGGTCGTCCCCATCTGCATGAGGATCCGGCGCAGCACCCACATCTTGGAGAGCTTGGACTTTTCGACCAGCAGCTCTTCCTTGCGGGTGCCGGACTTGCCGACGTCGAGCGCCGGGAAGATGCGCTTGTCGGCCACCTTGCGGTCGAGAATGATCTCGGAATTGCCGGTGCCCTTGAATTCCTCGAAGATCACCTCGTCCATGCGGCTGCCGGTGTCGATCAGCGCGGTGGCGATGATCGAGAGCGAGCCGCCTTCCTCGATGTTGCGCGCGGCGCCGAAGAAGCGCTTGGGCCGCTGCAGCGCGTTGGCGTCGACGCCGCCGGTCAGCACCTTGCCCGAGGAGGGGACGACGGTGTTGTAGGCGCGGCCGAGGCGGGTGATCGAATCGAGCAGGATCACCACATCCTTCTTGTGCTCGACGAGGCGCTTGGCCTTTTCGATCACCATCTCGGCGACCTGGACGTGGCGGGTGGCGGGCTCGTCGAAGGTGGACGAGACGACTTCACCCTTCACGCTGCGCTGCATGTCGGTGACTTCCTCGGGCCGCTCGTCGATCAGCAGCACGATCAGGAAGACTTCGGGATGGTTGTCGGTGATCGCCTTGGCGATGTTCTGCAGCATCACCGTCTTGCCGACGCGCGGCGGCGCGACGATCAGGGTGCGCTGGCCCTTGCCCTGCGGGCTGACGATATCGATGACGCGGGCCGACTTGTCCTTGACCGTCGGATCGAGCGTGTCGAGGCTGAGCTTACGCTCGGGATAGAGCGGCGTCAGATTGTCGAAGTTGACGCGATGGCGGACGATGTCGGGATCGTCGAAGTTGATCGAGGAGAGCTTGGTCAGCGCGAAATAGCGTTCGCCGTCCTTGGGCGCGCGAATCTCGCCTTCCACCGTGTCGCCGGTGCGCAGGCCGAACTTCCGCACCTGGTTGGGCGAGACGTAGATGTCGTCCGGGCCGGCGAGATAATTGGCCTGCGGAGAGCGCAGGAAGCCGAAGCCGTCGGGCAGCACCTCGATCGTGCCTTCGCCCATGATCTGGTCGCCCTGTTCCGCCTGCTCCTTCAGGATGGCGAACATCAGGTCCTGCTTGCGCAGCGTCGAAGCGCCCTCGACGCCGAGTTCCTCGGCCATGCTGACGAGGTCGGCGGGAGCGGTCTTCTTGAGGTCTTTGAGGTGCATGGTGGTCCTGGAAGGGATTCGCGACGGAGATGGGGACGCAGAACGTCGATGTCGGGAATGACGGCCGGCCCGGATGGGATGCCTTGAATCGGCGGTTAAGCCGCGACTTTTCTCAAGTCAAGCGACCCGGCGATGCTTACGCCGAACGGATATGGGAAGTGCGCCGGGGCGTGGCAAGGGTGGCCCGGAAAACTCCGTTCGCCCTGAGCTTGTCGAAGCCTGTCCTGAGCGACGCCGCAGGCGGCGTCGAAGGGGGCCGTCCTTCCCTTCGGCGCGGCGCAAAGGGAAGAACAGGGCTTCGACAAACTCAGCCCGAACGGATTTTCGTCATTCGCCCGTCCCCGGCTACCGCTATCAAAACGGTTTCACGATCACCAGGATCACGATCAGGATCGTGGCGATGCCGGGGATCTCGTTCATGACCCGCAGTGCCTTGGTGCTCGCCGGCCGATGGCCCTGGGCCACCTTCTTGGCCGCGCCCACCGCCCAGCCATGATAGCCGGACAGCGCGAAGACCAGCGCGAACTTGGCGTGGAACCAGCCCTGATCGAACGCGCCGATGTTGAAGGCGAGCGACAGGCCGAGGATCCAGACGAGGATCATCGACGGGTTGATGATGACCCGGCGCAGGCGGGCGGTCCGCTCGGTCCAGGCCTTGTCCTCGGGCGATCCGGGCACCGTCTCGCACTGGTAGATCAGGAAGCGGGGCAGCATGAACAGGCCCGCGATCCAGAAGATCACGAAGATCAGGTGCGCCGCCTTCACCCAGGGATAGGCACCGCCCAGCCAGTCGATCATAGCCGTCATCACGCCCTCACCCGTTTCAGAAGCTGCTCGACATGCGTCACCGGCACCTCCGGGGTGATGCCGTGGCCGAGATTGAAGATATGCGGGCGATCCGTGAACGCCGCGCGAATCCGGGCGATGGCCCGCTCCAGCGTGTCGCCGCCGGCCAGCAGCGCCAGCGGATCGAGATTGCCCTGCACGGGAAGCCCTTCGGGCAGCACCTCGTCCGCCCAGAAGGGATCGACCGTCTCGTCGATCCCGATCGCATCCACGACGGTGCCCCGCGCATAGGATGCGAGCTTGCCGCCGGCGCCCCTGGGGAAGCCGATGATCGGAATGCCGGGGCAGCGCTTCCGCAGCTCGCGGACGATCCAGGCATTGGGCTCGATCACCCAATGGGCGAACTGCTCGGGCGAGAGCGTCCCGGCCCAGCTGTCGAACAGCTGGACGGCATGCACGCCCGCTTCGATCTGCCCGGCCAGATATTCCACGGTCAGCTCGGCGATGGCGTAGATGATGGCGCCGAACCGCTCCGGCTCCAGATAGGCGAGCTTGCGCGCGTCGGCCTGGTCCTTCGATCCCTCGCCCGCGACCATGTAGGTGGCGACCGTCCAGGGCGATCCCGCAAAGCCCAGGAAGGTCATCTCAGGCGCCAGCACGGCGGCGACCCGCCGCACGGTCTCGTAGATCGGCTGGAGGCGCTGTGTGGCCCTCTGCAGGCTCTCCAGCGGCACATCCCGCAGGGGAGGGGCGAGCCGTGGCCCCTCGCCGGCGGTGAAGCTCAGCTCCTGCCCCAGCGCATGGGGGATGACGAGGATGTCCGAGAACAGGATCGCGCCGTCGAAGCCGAAGCGGCGGATCGGCTGGAGCGTCACCTCGGCGGCGGTCTCCGGATCGTAGCAGAGCGCGAGGAACCCGCCCTTGCTCGCCCGCAATTCCCGATATTCGGGCAAATAGCGCCCGGCCTGGCGCATGAGCCAGACGGGCGGCGGGTCGCGTCGCTCGCCCTTGAGCACGGCGAGGAGAGAGCGATCAGGTCCGGACCCCATATCATTCCTTATTTAGATTCATGGGTAGTTGAGAGTCAGTAGGGCGGCTTGGACGCGGGGTTTATTCGGATGGCCCGCAATTGCCAACAAGCAGGCCGACTCGGCGACTCGCGGAGTGCCGCCGAGTCGATTCGATTCCTCCCCTTTATCCACAGGCTGGGGGAATCCCGATCCACATGTGGGCGAATCCGTAGGATTACCGCCACACAGCGGTAGCGAATCTCTGCGAGAGAATAGTCCCTCGGCTTGTCGGCGTGCCTCACCCATGCTTATCCACAGCTTTCGGCCCAAGAGCGGGCGGCAACGGATCAAGCCCGAGGATATGACGCGCCTTCACCTCCACCTCCTGTCGGACTCCACCGGCGAGACGCTGGAGAATGTTGCCAAGGCCGGCCTCGCCCAGTTCGAGGGCGTGGAGGCGGTCAAGCATTTCTGGCCGATGGTGCGATCGGAGGGCCATCTCGATCGCGTGCTGGCCGAGATCGCCGCCAAGCCCGGCCTCGTCATCTACACATTGGTCAATTCCACCGTGCGACGACGGCTGGAATCGCGATGTCACGCCATGGGTCTGCATGCTGTCTCCGCGCTCGATCCGGTGATCGATGCCCTGTCGCGCCTGCTCGGCAAGGAGACGATCAGCCGGCCGGGCGGCCAGCACGCGCTCGATGCCGCCTATTTCGATCGGGTCGAGGCGATCCACTATACGATCGCGCATGACGACGGGATCGACTCCCACGAATGGGAGGAAGCGGACATCGTGCTCGCCGGCGTCTCCCGCTCGTCCAAGACGCCGACCTCCATCTATCTCGCCAATCGCGGCTTCCGGGTGGCGAACATCCCGCTGGTGGTGGAAAGCCCGCCGCCGGCCAATCTGTTCGCGCTGGAGAAGCCGCTGGTCGTCGGCCTCACCACCAGCGCCGACCGGCTGATCCAGATCCGCCGCAACCGGCTGCTGTCGCTCAACGAGAAAGCGGAGACCGCGTATGTCGACCAGGATCGCGTGACCCGCGAGCTCGCTTATGCGCGGCGCCTGTTCTCGGACAATGGCTGGCCGGTGATCGACGTGACCCGCCGCTCGATCGAGGAGACGGCGGCGGCGATCATCAACCTCGTCACCGAACGGCGCGAGAAACGGGTGGTGGCGAAGGCATGATCGTCCTGGCGTCGGGCAGCGCATCGCGGCGGGCGATGCTGGAGGCGGCCGGCGTGCCGTTCGAGGTGGTGCGTCCGCAGGTGGACGAGGATGCCGCCAAGGAGGCGCTGAAGGCCGAAGGCATCGAGGCGCGGGGACTCGCCGATGCGCTCGCCGAGCTGAAGGCGGTGGCGGTGTCGCGGCGGATGCCCGGGCGCATCGTGATCGGAAGCGATTCGGTGATGGCGCTGGCGGATGGCGCGATGCTCGACAAGCCGGAGACGCGCGAACGGGCGGCGGAGCAGCTGCGCCTGATGCGCGGCGGCACCCACCGGCTGGTGAGCGCGGTGGTCGGCGCGCGGGACGGCGTGCCGGTGTGGCGGCATGTCGATGTCGCCAGGCTCCATGTCCGCGATTTTTCGGCCGGCTTCCTCGAATCCTATCTCGATGCCGAATGGCCGGCCATTTCGGGCTGCGTCGGCTGCTTCCGGATCGAGGGGCCGGGCGTCCAGCTCTTCTCCCGGCTGGAGGGGAGCCAGTTCACCATCCTCGGCATGCCGCTGATGCCGTTGTTGGGCTGGTTGCGCGAAGTTGGTGAAGTTCCGGCATGACGATCTATGCGGAGGTGATCGGCGATCCGATCGCGCAATCCAAATCGCCGGTCATCCACCGTTTCTGGCTCGCGGCGCTGGGCCTGCCCGGCGATTATCGCCATGCCCATGTGACGGCCGGGGATCTGGCCGCTTATGTCGCGCAGCGTCGCGACGATTCGGACTGGCGGGGCTGCAACGTCACGATGCCGCACAAGCAGGCGGTGATCCCGCTGGTCGATCGGCTCGATCCGTCGGCCGAGCGGATCGGCGCGGTCAACACGATCGTGCGCGAGGCGGATGGCACGCTCACTGGCCACAATACCGACGCGGCGGGATTCCTCGAGCCGCTCCGGCCATTCCTCCGCAATGGGCATCTTTTCCGCATGGCGCGCGTGCTCGGCACCGGCGGCGCGGCGCGGGCGATCGTCTCGGCGCTGGCCGATGAAGGCTTCGTGCTGGTGCTGGCCGGGCGCGACACGGACAAAGCAGGCGCGCTGCTCGCCGAACTGGCGCAAGGTGAGCATCATGTCGCGCCGCTCGATCATTTCGCGGCGCCGACCGATTTCGCCTTCGACGATCGCGCCGGCTGCCTCGACCTGATCGTCAACGCCACCTCGCTGGGCATGGCCGGCCAGCCGCCGCTCGCCTTCGATGTCAGCCATGCGCCGCCCGGCAGCATCGCCTACGACATCGTCACCGCGCCGCTCGACACGCCGTTCCTCCGGCAGGCGCGCGCGGCGGGCCTGCGCACGGTGGACGGACTGGAGATGCTGGTCGGCCAGGCGGCAGTGGCCTTCCGGTTGTTCTTCGGCGCCGAGCCGCCGCGGGATCGCGATGCCGAATTGCGGGCGACCTTGACGGCATGATCCTCGTCGGCCTCACCGGCTCGATCGGCATGGGCAAGTCCACCGTCGCGGCGATGGCCCGCGCCGCCGGCGTGCCGGTGTTCGATGCCGATGCGGCGGTCCACCGGCTGCAAGGGCCGGGTGGCGCGCTGTTGCCCGCCATCGAGATGGCGTTTCCCGGCACCACCGGCCCCGGGGGCGTCGATCGCATCGCACTCGGCCAGGCGGTGTTCGGCGATCGCGCGGCGCTCCGGCGGCTGGAGGGGATCGTCCACCCCGCCGTCTTCGCGATGCGCCGCGATTTCATCCGCCGCCACAGGTCCCGCGCGATCGTCATCGACGACGTGCCCCTGTTGTTCGAAAAGCGCGGCGAACGGCGCATGGACGCGACCATCGTCGTCTCCGCCCCCGCCTGGATGCAGCGCCGGCGCGTGCTCGCGCGGCCCGGCATGACGGAGGCGAAATTCGTGCATATCCTCGGCTTGCAGGTGCCTGATCGCGAGAAGCGGCGCCGCGCCGATTTCGTGATCGATACCGGCACGACCCGTTTCGAAACGCGCAATCAGGTGATGCGTCTGCTCGCTTGCTTACGCGCCCGAGGAATCCGATATTGCCGGTCATGCGCGAAATCGTCTTCGACACCGAAACCACCGGCCTGAGCCCCTCGAGCGGAGACCGGCTGGTCGAGATCGGCTGCATCGAGATCGTCAACCGGGTCGAGACCGGGCGCAGCTACCACGCTTATTTCCATCCGGATCGCGACATGCCGATGGAGGCCGAGCGCGTCCACGGCCTCTCGATCACCTTCCTGTCCGACAAGCCGCGCTTCCACGAGTCGGTGGAGGATCTGCTCGCATTCATCGGCGACGCCCCGCTGGTGGCGCACAATGCCGCCTTCGACTTCGGGTTCCTCAATGCCGAGCTGGATCGGTGCGGCCGCCCGCCCGTGGCGATGCAGCGCATGGTCGACACGCTCGCCATCGCCCGCACCCGCCATCCCGGCGCCAAGCACAGCCTGGATGCGCTCTGCACCCGTTACGGCATCGATCGCAGCCACCGCGTCAAGCATGGCGCGCTGCTCGACGCGCAATTGCTTGCCCAGCTCTATGTCGAGCTGACCGGCGGCCGGCAGATCGGGCTGGGCCTGGCTGACTCGGCGGCATCCCTGTCCGCCGAGACGATCGTCGCGGATGTGATCGTCGCGCCCACCGTGCGGCCGATCCGTCCGCCTCGCCCCCATTGCGCCAGCGCGGACGAACTGGAACGGCACCAGTCGTTCGTCGCGACGTTGGTGAATCCCGTCTGGACCATGTTGGCCCCGGCGGTTGACGTGCCGGGAGGGCAGGCCTAGCCCGCGCTCCCGCAGAACATAAAGGAGAACGAGACATGGACATCCGCGTTTCCGGCCATCAGGTGGACACCGGCGAGGCTCTGCAGGAGCATGTCTCGGATCGACTCGGCGCCATCGCGGACAAATATTTCTCCCGCGCCCTTTCGTCCCACACCACCTTCGGCAAGGCGCCGCATGGCAGCTTCACCTGCGATATCGTTGCGCATGTGATGCAGGGCGTGGTGCTCAAGGCGCATGGCACGGGACAGGAGGCGCATCCGGCCTTCGACGATGCCGCCAGCAAGATCGAAAAGCAGCTGCGACGCTACATGAAGCGGCTCAAGGACAAGAGCGGCAATGGCCAAGCCGCCGAGATCGATGGCGGGATCGACGCCAATGCCGGCTATACCGTGTTCGAGGTGGGGGACGATGAGATCGAGGTCGCCGATGCGCCGCTGATCATCGCCGAAACGCGGGTGGACGTGCCCGACGCCACCGTTTCCGATGCGGTGATGATGCTCGATCTGCGCAACACCGGCGCCTTGCTCTTCCGCAATTCCGGCACCGGTGCGTTCAACATGGTCTATCGGCGGGGCGACGGCACGATCGGCTGGGTCGAGCCGAACCGGGCAGGCTGACGGCACACACCGCACCGAATGGACGATTTCAGCGACATCCTCGCGCACGACGCCGTGTTCCACGATCTGGCAGCGCCTTCCAAGAAGGCGCTGTTCCAGTCGCTGGCGGGGTTCGCCGCGCGCCGGACCGGGCTCGACGGGCGCCATATCGGCGAGCGCCTGGGCGAGCGCGAGCGGCTGGGATCGACCGGATTCGGTGGCGGCGTCGCGATTCCCCACGGCAAGATCGACGGGCTGCCCCATGTGACCGGGCTGTTCGCCAAGCTGGCCCAGCCGGTGGAATTCGCGGCGATCGACGGGCTGCCGGTGGACCTGATCTTCCTGCTGCTTTCGCCGCCGGACGCGGGCGCCGATCATCTCAAGGCGCTCGCCCGCGTCAGCCGGCGGCTGCGCGACCGGGCGTTCGTCGCCAAGCTGCGCGGGGCGGGATCGGCCGATGCGCTCTACGCCTTGTTCGCCGGCGGCGAATCGCGCGACGCGGCGTGAGCGCGGGGGTATCGGCGGGGGAGCGCGCGCATTTCGATGCGCTGCAGTCGCTATATGCGGCGGCACCGATCAACCGCCTTTTCGCCTCGCGGCTGGAGGTGGCGGAACCCGGCCTCGCCCGCATCCATTTCGATGTCGACGAGCGGGTCTATCACGCCGCCGGGGCGGCGCACGGCACCATCTATTTCAAAATGCTGGACGATGCCGCTTTCTATGCGGCCAACACGTTGGTCAGCGATCGCTTCCTGCTGACGACCGCCTTCAACCTGCTGCTCACCCGGCCGGTCAAGGCGGGGCCGCTGGTGGCGGAAGGGCGCTGGGTCTCGGGCAAGCGGCGCGTGCTGGTGGCGGATTCGCGCCTGATCGATGCCGAGGGCGAGGAAGTGGCACGCGGCACGGGCACCTTCATGCGCTCCCACATCCCGCTCTCGTCGCTTCCCGGCTATGCGCCATGACGCCTCGGCTGGCCGCGCATATCGAGGTTTCGGCGCTGATCCGGCGAATCGAAGGGCAGGGCGGCACCGGAGTCGTGCTCAACAGAGGCGATCGGGAGGCGGGCGCGATCCTGCTGCTCCTGTGCGACCGTGGTGCGCCGAAAGCCTTGCTGGAGCGCGTTCTGGACGTTTCGGGATCGTATCGATGGCAGCGCACCGGCCCACAAGATATTGAGAGTTGCCAAGAGGTTAACAGCTATATGGAGCGTCGCCGCCGGTTGGATGGAGATCTCTGGTTCATTGAGCTTGATATCGCAGGAGTGGAACGGTTCGCCGCTGAAATGACCGCGACGGGTTGACGGTGCAGCGCAGCATGGGCCAAGAGACCGCCACATTTCGGTAACGGCTGCTGCCCGCAGTTTAAAAAGGCAGCTTCCGTAGTCGGGGGATCACAACCGGCCCAAGAGTATTGGGGGGCCAGGGCGGGGTCTACCGCATGTTCGCGGATCAAGATGCGCACTTTCACGCGCGCTGCCCTTGTGGTGGCGTCCTTTTCCTGTCTGCTTGGAGCGGCGACCGTTGCGGTTCCCTCCTTCGCCGCCGAAGGCACCGCTTCCACGGGAACGGCCACGGCGATGCTGGCAGCGGTCACGGCTCCTCTTCTCGCCGTCGACGTGAACGCGCTTCAGGATCGCGATCAGGATTTCTCAACGGCGGGCCGGGACAATGGTTCCCCGATCACGCCGCAGGCGGACAGTGATTCCGCCGCTCTCCAGGCTCCGCAGACGCTCGAGGACATGGTCGCCGCCCACGCTGGCGCCACCACCGGCGACGAGCAGGGCGACTGCCTCGCCAGCTCGGTCTATTACGAATCGAAGGGCGAGCCGCTCAACGGCCAGCTCGCCGTCGCCCAGACGGTGATGAACCGCACCACCTCGGGCCGCTTCCCGACCACTGTGTGCGGCGTCGTGAGCCAGCCGGGCCAATTCTCCTTCCTCAAGGGCGGCTCCATCCCCAAGCCGTCGCACGAGAACAGCGCGTGGCAGCGCGCCGTCGCGATCGCGACCATCGCGCGCCAGGGCCTGTGGAAGCAGATCGCGCCGTCCGCCTTGTTCTTCCACGCCCGCCGCGTTTCGCCGGGCTGGGGCAAGATCCGGGTCGCCTCGCTGGGCAACCACATCTTCTTCCGCTGAGTAATCGGGAGCCGGATCGCCGTTCGGGCGGTTCGAATCTCCTCCGGCCCTTCAAATCGTTCGCCTGATGTTCTAATCCGGCACGATGGCGGCTCAGCTTTCCACTCCGCAATGCCTCGCCGATGCCCCGCCTATCGCGGCGGACGTCGCGCGGGGCGTTTCGCGACTCCTGTTCCGGGCCGATTGCATGGCATTGTGCGAGGTGCCGCTCGGCAACGGGCGGCGCGCGGACATCATGGCGATCGATTCCCGGGGTTGCCTCACCATCGTCGAGATCAAGGTGTCCCGCGCGGATCTGCTCGGCGACATGAAATGGCCGGACTATCTCGATTATTGCGACCGCTTCTTCTGGGCGGTGCCGCCGGGCTTCGATCTTTCCCCGTTCGAGACGGCGGCGTTCCAGCCCGAAATCGCCGGGCTGATCGTGGCCGATCGCTATGACGCGGCGATCCTGCGCGATCCGCTCCACCGGCCGATGGCGGCGCCACGGCGCAAGGCCGAGACGCTGCGCTTCGCCCGCCGGGCGGCACGGCGGACGATGGCGGGGCTGGACCCGGATCTGGAATGGCTCGCCGGCCTCAGTTGAGCGACGGGCCGGACACCTGCTTCTTCGCCACCGGCTTCGCATCCTGCAGCATCTTGAGGATCGGGCCGGAGCGGCTGTCGCGCTGCGCATAATCGAGCGCCGAGAGGCCCGCGACATGGTCCTGCAGCTTCGGGTTGGCGCCATATTGCAGGAGCACGCGCACCGAGGCGAGATCATGCGCCTCGGTGGCGACGATCAAGGGCGTCTCGCCGCGATTGTTGGCGAGGTCGACCTGGGCACCGACATCGAGCAATTGCTGCGCGCCGTCGGAAAAGCCGATTCGGGTGGCGGCCATCAACGGGGTATCGCCGTTGCGATCCCGCGCATTCATCGGCGCGCCCTTGGAGAGCAGGAACTGCGTCCAGGTGAGATCGCGCCGCTTGACGACGATGTGCAGCGCGGTCTGGCCGTCATCGTCACGCGTGGTGATGACCGTGGTGCCGGGAATGTTGAGCGCGTCGGTCACCTTGGTGCCGTCACGATCCTTCACCGCCTTCAGGAAATCATAGCCGGGCGAGGTGAATTGCTGGGCGATGGCCGGGAGCGAGACCGTCGCTGCCGCCAGACCGCAAAGGATCACCGTCCGTACGCCACGCTTCATCTGGACACTCCCTGTTCTTGCATCGCGCGCCATAGCAAAGCATGGCTGGCCTTGTCATGAATGTGCGCACCCCTCTCGTCGCTTTGCTGCTCGCCACCTTGCCGCTCGCCGGCTGCGGGCATGCGCCGTCGCAACAGGCACCGCTCGCCGGCGCCGCGATCGGCGGCCCGTTCGCGCTGACGGATCAGGATGGCAAGGCCGTCACCGACAAGGATTTCGCCGGCCACTATCGCGCGGTCTATTTCGGCTACAGTTTCTGCCCTGATGTCTGCCCGACGACGCTGCAGGTGCTGATGCAGGGTTATCACGCCTTCGCCAAGGATTCGCCCGGCGGGGCGGCCAGGCTGGTGCCGATCTTCATCACCGTCGATCCCGATCGGGACACGCCGGCGGTGCTCAAGCAATATGTCGCGGCGTTCGGCCCCGAGCTGAAAGGGTTGACCGGATCGCCCGCCGAGATCGCGAAGGTCGCGAAGGCCTATGCCGTCTCCTACAGCAAGGAACCGGCCGCCAAGGGCGCGACCGGCTATCTGATGGACCATTCGAGCGTGGTCATCCTGTTCGGGCCGGACGGCAAGCCGATCACCATGGTGCCGACCGACCAGGGCGCCAAGGCGGTGACCGACACGTTCGCGCAGTGGGTGCGCTGATGGGTGCGCTGGCGCCACGCTTCTGGGAGACCAAGCGGCTCGACGAGATGAACCGCGAGGAGTGGGAGGCGGTGTGCGACGGCTGCGGCAAATGCTGCCTGCACAAGCTGGAGGATGACGTGACAGGGGAGATCCACCCCACCAACGTCGCCTGCCGCCTACTCGATCGCCGCACCGGCCGCTGCAAGGATTATCGCCACCGCCACGCTTATGTGCCCGAATGCGTGCGGCTAACTGCGCGCACGCTGGCGACGATCGACTGGCTGCCGACGACATGCGCCTATCGCCTGCTGGCGAATGGCGAACCGCTCAGGGAATGGCATTATCTCGTGTCGGGCGATCCGGACTCGGTGCACAAGGCCGGCATTTCGGTGAAGGGCTGGACCGTTTCCGAGGATGAAGCCGGCGACCTCGAACACCATATCGTCGAGCGTGAGCTCTGAGATCTTCTTCGGCGAGGGCGAGGCGCGCCGCCCGCTGGTCGTGCGTCGCGTCGCCAATGCCCGGCGGCTGCGCCTCGCCATCGATCCGCGCACCGGCGACGTCCGCCTGACCCTGCCAAACCGCGCGTCGGAGCGGAAGGCGCGGGCCTGGGCGGAAACGCATCGTGCCTGGATCGAGGCGCAGATCGCCAAGCTGCCCCGGCTCCGCCGGATCGCGCCGGGCGAGACCATCCCGTTCCGGGGCGAGGAGGTGATGGTCGACTGGTCGCCGGATCATTCGCGGGTCGTCCGGCTGGAGGGCGATCGGCTGCGGGTCGGCGGGCCGGAGGAGGGGGTGGCCCGGCGCGTCGTTGCCTGGTTGCGGCGCGAGGCGTTGAAGCAGCTCGATACGGAGACGCGCGCGATCGCGGCGGCGGCGGGCGTGACGGTGGGGCGCGTCGCGATCGGCGATCCCAAGACACGCTGGGGCAGCTGCTCGGCCGGGGGCGACATCCGTTATTCGTGGCGGCTGATCCTGGCGCCGCCCTTCGTGCTGAACTCGACCGTCGCGCACGAAGTCGCGCATCGGCTGCACATGGATCACTCGCCGGCTTTCCGCGCGGCGGAGAGGCGGCTCTACGGCCGCGATCCGAAGCCGGCGCGGGACTGGCTGCGGGTGCATGGAGCGGGGCTCTACTGGCTGGGGTGAGGCCCGGCCGTGCCCACCGTCATGCCAGCGAAAGCTGGCATCTCGGGCGGCACGCGCAGCGCCCGCCCCAGGGAGACCCCAGCTTTCGCCGGGGTGACGAGGAATAGGTTGGCGTTGGCGATGCCAACACCGTTCGCCCTGAGCTTGTCGAAGGGCTGCCCTTCTTCTTGAGCATGGAAGAAGGAAGGACACGGCTTCGACAAGCTCAGCCCGAACGGTAGCGAAGCTCAGTCGTGCGGTTGCTGTTGTTGCCCGCCGGCCGCATTGCCCTTGCGGCCGAGCACGCCGTTCAGCCAATTCTGGTCGAGCCGCTGGCTGGGCGGCGGCGGGGGCGGCGGGCCTTGCCAATCGTTGTCCTGCGGCTGCGGACGGCGGCCCTGCGGCGCGGGCGTGGCCTGCTGCTGCTGAGGCGGAAAGCCCTGGTCGCCGCCGTCGCTCATCGGCTGGCCCTGATCGTCGCCGCCGCCCTGCTGGATCACTTGGCCATTGGCGTCGATGGTCGGGATGCCGTTGTCGGGCTGGCCGTAATAGGCCTCGTCATCGGGCTCCAGCTGCCATTCGGGCAGAGTCACCTGCGTGTCGAACTGCTCGACCGGCCGGTTGGCCACCGCCACCTTCATGTAATCGGCGAAGGCGCGGGCCGGAGCGCGGCCGCCATAGAGGCCGGGATTGGGCTTGGCGTCGTCACGACCCATCCAGATGCCCGTGGTGAGGCCGGACGAGAAGCCGAGGAACCAGCCATCCTTGCTGGAGGTGGTGGTGCCCGTCTTGCCCGCCACCGGCCGCCCGATCTGGGCGGCGCGCGCAGTGCCGGTGTTGACCGCGGTCTGCAGCAGGTCGGTCATCTCGGCGGCGACCCACGGCGCCACCAGCACCCGATTTTCCGGCGCGCTGTGCTGGTAGAGCAATTTGTTGTCCGGCCCCACCACCTTCTCGATCGCATAAGGCTGCACCATGGCGCCCTTATTGTCGATTTCGGCGAAGGCGCGGACCATGTCGATCAGGTGGACGTCGGACGTGCCCAGCACCATCGAGGGGTGGGTGTTGATCTGGGTCGAGATGCCGAACCGGCGCGCCATGTCCGCCACCGTCTCGAAACCGACGGCCTGGCCCAGCTTCGCCGCCACGGTGTTGAGCGAGAAAGCGAAGGCGGTGCGGATGTTGATCTGCCCCGAATAGGTGCGCTCGTCGTTGCGCGGGCTCCAGCCGTCGATCGTCACGGGCTCGTCGACGACCGCCTCGTCGGGTTTGTGGCCGGCCTCGATCGCGGCGAGGTAGACGAACAGCTTCCAGGCCGAACCCGGCTGGCGCTGGGCGGTGACGGCGCGGTTATAGTTGGACGTGATATAGTCCTTGCCGCCCACCATCGCACGCACCGCGCCGTTGCGCTCCATCGAGACGAGCGCGCCCTGCAGCCCGTCCGGCGTGTCGGCGCCGATCGCGCGATCGGCCTGGCGCTGCATGTTGAGATCCAGCGTGGTCCACACGTCGAGCGGATCGGTCTGGTCGTCGATCAGCGTGTTGAGCTGCGGCAGCGCCCAGTCGGTGAAGTAGCGGACGCTGTTCTGCTTGGGCTCGGGCGCGAGCTTGATCGAGGAAGGCGCGGCGTCCTGCGCATCGACCTGCGTGATCTTGCCGGTCTCGACCATCGTCTGCAGCACCACGCCGGCGCGGTCCGCGGCGGCTTGCGCGTCGGCGGTGGGGGAGTAATTGGACGGCGCCTTCACCAGGCCAGCGATGATCGCGGCCTCGCCCAGGCTCAGGTGATCGGCTCCATGGCCGAAGAATTTCCGGCTTGCCGCGTCGATACCGTAGCTGCCGCCGCCGAAATAGACCTTGTTGAGATACAGTTCGAGGATCTCGTCCTTGGAGAATTTGCGCTCCAGCGCGAGGCTGATGATCGCCTCGCGGAATTTGCGGCCGAAGGTCTTGTTGCTGGTCAGGAAGATATTGCGGGCGAGCTGCTGGGTGATGGTCGATCCGCCCTGCGTCCAATGCCCGCGCTGGGCGCGCACGCCGACCGAGCGGAGGATGCCGATCGGATCGACGCCGAGATGGTGGTAGAAGCGGCGATCCTCCACCGAGATCATCGCATCCTTCATCACGCCGGGAATCTGGTCGGAGCGCAGCCACTGGCCGTAGCTCGGCCCGAGCGACACCAGTACCGTGCCGTCCACCGCATGGACGCGGATCATCTGGCCGTTGGGCGAGGATTTGAGCTGGTCGAAGCTCGGCAGGCTCGACATCGCGATGCCGACCGCCACCACCAATGCGACGAGGGCCAGGAACAAGGCGGCGCCGGCCAGCTTGGCGGCGGTGATCAATGCTCTCACGAAGCCACTCCGTTTGCGGCGGGGGGGCTCGGGCGGAGGCGGTGGGGCCTGTCGGGGGGTCTGGCGGATCGGGCGAGCCATACTATTGCGCGCCGATTAGCGCGTGCGCCGCGCCGCGACAAGCGGAAGCGGCGGAAATCGCCTGCAAAGCGCCGCCGCCGATTTGAAGGACACGGCTCAAGCCGGGCCGCGCAGGACCACCGTCACGCCCGGCCGCGCGGCGGATGGCACACCCGCCATGCGGCGCGCGTCGGCGCGGGCGCGGTCGAGGATGGCGGTCGGCACGCCGGCCTCGTGGCAGAGCGTGTCGGCCCGCGCGATCCAGCGGGTCTCGCGCAGCGTGAGATCGTCGGGATCGCCGGAGCGGAGCCGGATTTCCACCGTCACCGGATCGCTTCCCGCCGGATCGGCTAGCCAAAGTTCAATATCGGGCGTCTCGCCGAGCGGATCGAGCGGGCCGCCGGGATCGAGTGCGGCGTCGATCGCGCGTCGCCGGGCGTCGGCTTCGGGGAAAAGTCGTCTGATCCGATCGCGCGCGCCGTGCAGCGCCGTCGCCAGCGTGCCCAGCCCGGCCGGCAGCAGGGCCTCGATCCGCTGGCGCAGCGCCTTGGCGAGCCCGGCCGAGGCGCCACCGGTGCCGATCGCGATCAGCACGGGATCGCGATCGACGATGGCGGGGAGGGTGAAGTCGCACAAGGCCGGGCGATCCACCGCATTGACGAGGATGCCGCGCGCTCGCAGCCGGGCGACGGCTGCCTCGGCCCCCTCCGCATCCTCGATCGCGACGATCGCGAGGCTGGCGGTATCTTCTTCCCCGACGATAGTGGCGCCGGCGCGCTCCAGCAGGCGGCGCTTCGCCTCGGCGGCGTCGCCCGCGCCGAGCAGGATGACGGGCCGGCCTGCGAGGCGGAGGAAGACGGGCAGGCTGTGCATGGCCCCTTGTCGCCGGACGGGCACGCCTTGCCAAGCGGCATCGCCCCGGAGTAGCCCCGACGGACCATGCGGCGCCTGCTCCTGCTCCTGATCGGCTTCCTGGCGTTCGGCGCGATGCTGCCGGCCGCGCCGGCGCAGGCGATGCCGATGGGCGCGCACCATCATGCGATGCCGCCCGGCCATTGCGGGGACGATGGGCAGGCGGCGATCCACATCTGCCTCGGCTGCGCGGTCGATCCCGCCATGCCGTCGCCCGTCGAGCCCGTCGTGCCGATCGTGACTCCCGCGCCCGTCGCCCGGCTCGCCTCGATTCTCTCCGATCACCGCCCCGGCTTCGATCCGCCTCCGCCGCGCGCGGCCTGAGCGCGGCGGGATGTCTCCCGTCGCGCCTCACAGGCTCACGCGACAGGAGTTTTCCATGATCCGATATATGATGGGGGCGGCGCTGTGTGCGCTCGCGCCCGGCGCCGCTCTGGCGCAGGCGATGGGCGGCATGGCCATGCCCGGCATGACGATGCCGATGCCGTCTTCCTCGCCGAGCACGTCCCATGGCGGCGACGCCATGACCGGCATGACCATGATGGGCGACGGCCGCTCCAGCGCCGGCTCGGGCACGTCGCGCCTGCCGGCCAACGACACGATGCCCGGCCTGCACGTCATGGCCGGCGACTGGATGCTGATGGCCCATGGCTATGCCTGGGGTAGCTGGACCGACCAGGGCGGCCCGCGCGGAGCGAAAGAGGCGTTCGTCCAGTCGATGGCGATGATCGAGGCCTCGCGGCCGATCGGCGCGGGCGTCGACCTCACGCTGCGATCGATGCTCTCGGCCGATCCGCTGATGGGCAAGCGCGGCTATCCCGATCTCTTCGCCAGCGGCGAGACGGCCCACGGCCTCGCCCTGATCGACCGCCAGCATCCGCACGATCTGTTCATGGAGATGTCCGGCCGGATCGACGTCAAAACGGGGGAGGACCGGCGCCTGTTCGTCTATGCCGGCCTGCCCGGCGAGCCGGCGCTGGGGCCGTCCGCCTTCATGCACCGCGGCTCGGCGCGCTTCGATCCGGAGGCGCCGATCACCCACCATTGGTTCGATTCGACCCACATCACCTGGGGCGTGGTGACGGCGGGCTATGCGGTGCGGGGCTGGCAGATCGAGGCCAGCGCCTTCAAGGGGCGGGAGCCCAACGAGAACCGCTATGACGTCGAGACGCCGAAGCTCGACAGCTGGTCGGTGCGGGCCACCTGGAATCCCGCGCCGGCCTGGAGCGCGGAGGTCAGCTATGGCCAGCTGCACAGCCCCGAGGCGCTGCACCCCGAGCAGAACGAGCATCGCCTGATCGCCAGCGCCAGTTACTCCGCGCACGGCGTGGACGTGACGGCGGCCTATTCGCGCAAGGCCATCACCGGCGGGCGGGTGCTGCCGGCGTGGCTGGCCGAGGCGACATGGGCGATCACCAAGCGCCACGCCGTCTTCGGCCGCTTCGAGAATGTGCTGAACGACGAGCTGTTCGAACGCGAGGAGCAACTCGGCATCGCGGAGCCGCTGATCGGTCAGCCCTTCCGGGTGAGCAAGGTCACCGCCGGCTATGCCTATACGCTGCCGCTGGGCAAGAGCCTCGCGGTGGCGCCGGGCGCGGCGGCGAGCGCCTATGCCAAGTCCGATCGGCTGGACGAGGCCTATGGGCGCAATCCCCACAGCCTGACGCTCTTCGCCAAGCTGATGCTGGGGCGGTGACGGCCGAACACCGTGACCTGATGCGGGATCCTATCCACCGTTCGTCCTGAGCGAAGTCGAAGGACGTGCCCCAAGCGCTACGCTTGCAGCACGTCCTTCGACAGGCTCAGGACGAACGGGGATAAGTTGATCGGCCGAAGCGTCTGCTGCCCTCACCCCAGACGCAAGAGGGGTTACAGCGTCGCCAGAAACGCCCGCAGCGGCCCGGCCATGTCCTCGCGCTCCAGCGCGAGCGCGATATTGGCCTGGATGAAGCCGGTCTTCTCGCCGCAATCGTGGCGCGCGCCTTCGAAGACATGCGCGTGGAACGGCTGGTCGCCGATCAGCTTCGCGAGCGCGTCGGTCAGCTGGATCTCGCCGCCGGCGCCCTTCTCCTGGCCTTCCAGCAGGCGCATCACCTTGGGATCGAGGATGTAGCGGCCCACCGCCGCCAGCGTGGAGGGTGCCTCCTCGGGCTTGGGCTTCTCGACGAAGCCGTTCACCGCGATCGCCTTGCCGTCGGTCTCGCCCGGCGAGACGATGCCGTAGCGGCCGGTATGCTCCTTCGGCACGTCGACCACGGCAATGACGCTGCCGCCCTTGGCCTCGTAGCTTTCCATCATCTGGCTGAGGCAGGGCTTCGCCGGATTCCACAGCAATTCGTCAGGGAGCAGCACCGCGAAGGGCTCGTCGCCCGTCAGGTGCCGCGCGCACCAGACGGCATGGCCGAGGCCGGCCATGGTCTGCTGGCGGACGAAGGCGGCGTTGCCCGGCCCGAGCTTCGTGGCGGCGAGCTGATCGAGGATCGCCGTCTTGTTCTTGGTCAGCAGATCCGCCTCGATCTCGAAGGCGGTGTCGAAATAATCCTCGATCGCGCCTTTGCCGCGTCCGGTGACGAAGATCATCTCCTCGATGCCGGCGGCCAGCGCCTCGTCCACGGCATATTGGATCAGCGGCTTGTCGACGACCGGCAGCAATTCCTTGGGCACCGCCTTGGTGGCGGGCAGGAAGCGCGTGCCGAAGCCCGCGACCGGAAACACCGCCTTGCGAACCTTCGCGACCATCATCCCTCCGATTGTTCGATTGCCCACCCTGGTACGCTATCGGCGGCGATCAGCGCCTCGACCGGCTGACGCGCCCGCACCACCGCCCATCGATCACCCGACACCATCACCTCGGGGGTGAGTGGGCGGCTGTTATAGGTGCTGGCCATCGTCGCGGCATAGGCACCGGCGGTCATGAACGCGATGCGATCGCCTTCCTCCACCCTGTCCATGCCACGCTGCATCGCAAACGTATCGCCCGTCTCACAGACCGGCCCAACGACATTCGCCTCGAATTGATCCCCCTTCGGGCGGACGGCGCGGATATTGTGCCATGCGTCATAAAGGGCAGGGCGCATCAGATCGTTCATCGCCGCATCGACGATCACGAATGGCGAGCGCACGCCCGGCTTCACGCGGATCACGCTGGTGAGCAGTACGCCGGCATTGCCGACGATCAGGCGGCCGGGCTCGAAGATCAGGCGGCAGGCCCAGCCGGCGGTCGCCTCGCGCACCATCGCGCCATATGCGGCGGGCAAGGGCGGGGCGGGCTTGGCGGGATCGTAGGGCACGCCGAGACCGCCGCCGAGGTCGGCGGTCGCGATGGCATGGCCGGCGGCGCGCAGGCTCTGGATCAGCGCGCCGATGCGGGCGAAAGCCTGCTTCAGCGGGTGCAGGTCGGTCAGCTGGCTGCCGATATGGACGGCGACGCCCTGCACGGTGAGGCCCGGCAGCACGGCGGCGCGGGCATAGGCCTGCGGCGCGGTGTCGAAGGGAATGCCGAACTTGTTCTCGGAGCGGCCGGTCGAGATCTTCGCATGCGTCCCGGCATCGACGTCCGGATTCACACGATAGGCGACGCGCGCCATCTTGCCGAGCCGGCTGGCCACGGCGGAGAGCGTCTCGGCCTCTTCCTCCGATTCGAGGTTGAACTGGCCGATGTCCGCATCGAGCGCCAGCGCCATTTCCTCGGCCGTCTTGCCGACGCCCGAGAAGACGACGCGCTCCGCGGGGATGCCGGCGGCCAAGGCCCGCTTGAGCTCGCCGCCGGAGACGACGTCGGCGCCGCATCCCATCCGCGCCAGCACGGTGAGCACCGCGGCGTTGGGATTGGCCTTCACCGCGAAGGCGACGAGCGGCGCCTGGCCCTCATGCTCCAGCCCGGCCAGCGCCTCGCGGAAGACGGAGACGTGGCGGCGGATCGTCGCCGCCGAATAGACGTAGACCGGCGTACCCACCGCGTCGGCGATGGTGTCGAGCGGGACGCTCTCGGCGTGCATGGCGCCGTCGCGAATGTCGAAATGATCCATGGATGATGTCAGCCGGGAGGAGGGAGATCGAAACGATCGGGCTGGAGCGGCTTGGACTTGGTGACCAACTCGTCGTCGCGCTGCGGCTTGGCCTGGATCGGCACGGTCAGCAGATCGGTGACGCCGGGCTGCGAGGCCGCCGTCTGCGCCTTGGGCGGCAGGTGCTTGCCGTCGGCCGGGCGCAGCACCGGACGCTTGCCGCAGCCGGCGAGCAGCGCCAGCCCCGCCACCGCCAGGATCGCCATCCGCTTCATCCGCCCAGAGCCTCCTTCGCGCGCGCGATCGCCTGGCGGACGCGCTCGGGCGCGGTGCCGCCCTCGCTCGCTCGTGCCGCGACCGAGGCGTCCACCGATAGCGCGGCCTGCACCCCTTCGTCGATGCGCGGATCGATCGCCTGCAGTTCGGCGAGCGTGAGGTCGGAGAGGGCACAGCCCTTGCCCTCGGCCGTCTTCACCACCGTGCCGGTGATGTGGTGCGCCTCGCGGAACGGCACGCCGGCCACGCGCACCAGCCGGTCGGCGAGATCGGTGGCGGTGGAGAAGCCGGCCTCGGCCGCGGCGCGCATCCGGTCGGTGCGGAAGGTCAGCGTCTCGATCATGCCGGTCATCGCCGCGATCGACAGCGCCAGCAGGTCATGCGCCTCGAAGACGGGCGGCTTGTCGTCCTGCATGTCCTTCGAATAGGCGAGCGGCAGGCCCTTCATCGTGATCATGAGCGACGTAAGGCAGCCGACGATGCGGCCGCTATGCCCGCGCACCAGCTCGGCGGCATCGGGATTGCGCTTCTGCGGCATGATCGACGATCCGGTCGACCATTGATCGGGCAGCGAGACGAAGCCGAAGGGCTGGGAGGCCCACAGCACGATCTCCTCGGCCAAGCGGGAGAGGTGCAGGGAGGTCTGCGCCGCGCTCATCATATAATCGAGCGCGAAGTCGCGGTCCGACACCGAATCGAGCGAATTGGCGGTCGGCCGGTCGAAGCCGAGCGCCTGGGCCGTCGCCTGCCGGTCGATCGGGAAGCCGGTGCCGGCCAGCGCGGCGGCGCCGAGCGGGCATTCGTTCATCCGCGCGCGGGCATCGGCGAAGCGCGAGCGATCGCGGCGGGCCATTTCGTAATAGGCCATCAGATGATGGCCGAGCGTGACCGGCTGCGCAGTCTGCAGGTGCGTGAAGCCGGGCATCACGCTGTCGGCATGCTCCTCCGCGCGGGTGACGAGCGCGGTTTGCAGCGCATTGAGCCCGGCATCCACCGCGTCGATCGAATCGCGCACCCAGAGGCGGAAGTCGGTCGCCACCTGGTCGTTGCGCGAGCGCGCGGTGTGGAGCCGTCCCGCCGCCGGCCCGACAAGTTCCGCCAGACGATTCTCGGTCGCCATGTGGATGTCTTCCAGCGCGAGGTCGTCGGTGACGCCTTGCGCTTCATATTCGGCGGCGACGCGATCGAGGCCTTCGGAGATTGTAACCGAATCGGCTTCCGAGACGATTCCCTGGGCACCAAGCATGGCGACATGGGCTTTGGAGCCGGCTATGTCCTGCCGCCAGAGCCTCTTGTCGAACGGGATCGAGGCATTGATCTCGCGCATCACCGCGGCCGGGCCTTCTGCGAAGCGCCCGCCCCACATCTGATTGGAGCTAGTTGTGCGCTCGCTAATCGCCTGTCTCCCGTTGATCGTCGCCCTTGGAATCGCCGGCTGCGATAAGGCCAAGCCGGGTAACGAGCAAGCAAGCGCCGGCAACAATGTGGCGGCGGCGCCGGCTTTTCCGACCGCCCCGGCCGGTGATGGGGTGGATCGCAGCCACAAGGGCGAGGCGATGCCCGCCATGCCCTTCGCCCAGCCCGGCGGCGCGCCCGCGACGCTGACCAGTTTCCGCGGCCATCCCGTGCTGGTGAATCTGTGGGCGACCTGGTGCGCGCCCTGCGTGAAGGAGTTGCCGGCGCTGGACAGCCTGGCCGCGAACAGCACCGGCAAGATGGCGGTGGTCGCGGTCAGCCAGGACATGAACGGCGATGCCGACGTCCAGCCCTTCTGGCGGTCGCACGGCATCAAGGCGCTGACCGCCTATACCGACAAGGCCAACAAGCTGATGACCGCGATGGGCGCGGCCGAACTGCCGGTGACCGTGCTCTACGATTCGAAGGGCAAGGAAGTGTGGCGCGTGGCCGGCGGCAAGGCATGGGACGGGGCGGAGATGGCCAGGTTGATCGCTGAGGCGCGGTAGAACGCCACAAATCCGTTCGCTCTGAGCCTGTCGAAGGGCTGTCCTTCCTTCTTGCCTCGGCCAAAAAGGGAAGGACAGGGCTTCGACAAGCTCAGCCCGAACGGTGATTGTGGATCAGTGTTGCGTCGGCAACCGGATCTCGAACAGGGTCGGCCAGTCCTTGCCCGTCACGTACAGCCGGTCCGTCGCGCGGTCGTAGGCGATGCCGTTGGGGACCGCGCCGGGATCGGTGACACCCACCTGGTCCCACAAGGCGCCAAGGTCGATCCAGCCCTTCACATGGCCGTCTTTCGGGTCGATCCGGGCGATGTACCGGGTCTGCCAGATGTTGGCGAGGATCTCGCCATGGACATATTCCAGCTCGTTGAGCTGCGAGAGCGGCTTGCCGTCGGCCGTCACCGTCAGGCGGCGCACCACCTTCATCGATCCCGGCTGCAGGAAGCGCAGCACCGGCGTGCCGTCCGACATGATGATGGTGCGGTCGTCCCGGGTCATCGCCCAGCCTTCGCCGGTATAATGCCATTGGCCGGTCTGCTTGAAGCTCTTCAGGTCCCAGACGAACCCGCGCTCGCCATGCCAGACGAAGCTGTAGAGACGGTCCCCCCAATCGACGATGCCCTCGCCGAACAGGCCGGGCGGAATCTGGATGCTCTGGACGACGCGGCCGGTGGCGAGTGCCTTCTTGCGGATGAAGCTCTGCCCCTCATAGCCGGTGCTCTCGTAGAGCCAGCCGTCGCGGATCAGCAGCCCTTCGGTGAAGGCGGTCGTGTCGTGGGGATAGCTGCGCACCACCTGCGCCGGCTCCACCGGCAATTCGGCCGAAGCCGCCGCCGGCAGGAGCAGCGCGAGCAGGACCGCGAGCGCCCGCATCAATCGCGCAGCAACTCGTTGATGCCGGTCTTGGCGCGGGTCTGCGCATCGACCGTCTTCACGATCACCGCGCAATAAAGCGAGGGGCCGCCCTTGGGATCGGGCAGGGCGCCCGGCACCACCACCGAATAAGCCGGCACCTCGCCGCGATGCACAATGCCGGTGGCGCGATCGACGATTTTGGTCGAGGCGCCGAGATAGACGCCCATGGAGAGCACCGCGCCCTCGCGCACGATCACGCCCTCGGCCACCTCGGCGCGGGCGCCGATGAAGCAGCCATCCTCAATCACCACCGGATTGGCCTGCAGCGGCTCCAGCACGCCGCCGATGCCGGCGCCGCCCGACAGGTGGACGTTGCGGCCGATCTGCGCGCAGGAGCCGACCGTCGCCCAGGTATCGACCATCGTGCCCTCGCCGACGTTCGCGCCGATATTGACGAAGCTCGGCATCAGCACCGCGCCCCTGCCGATGAAGGCGCCGCGGCGGACGATGCTGCCCGGCACCACGCGGAAGCCCGCCGCGCCGAACGCATTGGCGCCCCAGCCGGCGAACTTGCTCGGCACCTTGTCGAAGGCCGGCGCCCCGGCCGCGCCGCCGTCGACCACGACATTGTCGTTGAGGCGGAAGGAGAGGAGTACGGCCTTCTTGAGCCACTGGTGGACGTGCCAGTCGCCGTCCGCCTGCTTCTCGGCGACGCGATAGGTGCCCGAATCGAGGCCGGCGATCGCCTCCTCCACCGCCTCGCGCACCGCGCCGGTGGTCGAGAAACCGAGGTCGCCACGCGCCTCCCAGGCCTGGTCGATGGTGGCGGCGAGATCGGCGGTCATTCGGTGTCCCCCAGAAGAGAATGGAGCCAGTCGGCGAGGTCGGTGATGTGATGGTCGACGTAGGATCGATCGGCGTCGTGGCCCTGCTCGGAGCCATTGTCGAGCCACACCGTCGTCATGCCCAGCGCCTTGGCGGGGGCGAGGTTGCGCGCCATGTCCTCGACGAAGGCGCTCGCTTCCGGATCGACGCCCAGGCCGGCGATCATCGCGGCATAGCTCGCCGCGTGGGGCTTGGGGCTGTAGGCGCTGGCATGGATGTCGTGGATCGCCTCGAACGTCTCCGACAGGCCGAGGCGGGCCAGCACCTTGCGGGCATAAGGCTCGTCGCCGTTGGTGAAGATCAGCTTGCGGCCGGGCAGCTCGGCGATCAGCCGGGCGAGGCGCGCATCCTCGGCCAGCACCGAGAGATCGATGTCGTGGACGTCGGCGAGATAATGATAGGGATCGATCGCATGATCGGCCATCAGCCCGGCCATGGTGGTGCCGTGCTGCTGGAAATAGCCCTTCTGGATGCGATAGGCCTCCGCCATGTCGTCGAGGCCCAGCGTGCGGGCGACGTAGGCGGTCATCCGCTTGTCCATCAGCCCGAACAGATCGGCCGACGCCGGATACAGCGTGTTGTCGAGATCGAAGATCCAGGCGCGGATATGGGAGAGCGCGGGCGGCATCGGGCGGGTGCCTAGCCCGGATCACGCGCCGCGAAAACCCATTCCGTTCGGTTCGAGCAGCATCGAGCCTGTCGAGATGCGGTTGTCGAGAACATCGCCGCTACTTCTCGACTTCGGTTCTCGACAAGCTCGAACCGGCTCGAAGCGAACGGTGGTGGCTTAAATCGTGAGACCCTTTCGTTTCGTCACCCGGATCAAGCCCGGGTGACGGAGGATCAGACCATGAAGCTTTCGCCGCAGCCGCAGCTGCCCTTGGCATTGGGATTGGCGAAGACGAAGCCGGCGGTGAAATCGTCCTCCACCCAATCCATGGTCGATCCGATCAGGTAGAGCACCGATCCGCTGTCGACGAAGAAACTGCCGCCCGGCGTCTCGATCCGCTCGTCCATCGGATCGGCCTCCGTGACGTAGTCGACCGAATAGGCGAGGCCCGAACAGCCCCGGCGCGGAGTCGAGAGCTTGACGCCGATCGCGCCGTCGGGCGCCTTGCCCATCAGCTCGGCGATGCGCGCCTCGGCCGACGTGGTGAGCGTCAGGGCGGCGGGGCGAGGGCGGCGGATGGTGGTCGTGGTCACCGTCGAATTCTCCGTTCGTCCCGAGCGTAGTCGAGGGACGTGAGGCGGGCGGGGCGGCAGCGTGTCTCGACTGCGCTCGACACGAACGGATGCCGGGGAAGCCGCATCACAGCATCCCCAGTTCGAGCTTGGCCTCGTCGGACATCTTCTGCGGGTCCCAGGGCGGATCCCAGACGAGATTGACCTCGGCCGAGCCGACGCCCGGCACGGCGCCGACGCGCATCTCGATCTCGCCCGGCATCGATTCCGCCACCGGGCAATGCGGCGTGGTGAGCGTCATCGTCACCACCGCATGGCCGCCGGCGATCTCCAGCCCGTAGATCAGGCCGAGATCGTAGATGTTCACGGGAATCTCGGGATCGTAGATATCCTTGAGCGCCTCGATCACCGCCTCGTAGAGCGCGCCGCCCGGCTCCTCGCCGGAGAGCGGCTCGGGCTTCTGGGCGAGGAAGCCGTCGAGATAGTCCTTCTTGCGTTCGAAACTCTCTCGCATGTCGGATCGGATCTCCGCATCGTCGAGGCGCGGCCGCTCGGGCTTCTCCGCAGCCGTATCCTCGATCTGTGTCTCGCTGTCGTTCATTCGCCGGAACCTAGCCAAAAATCCGCGTAACACGCTCGATACCCTCGACCAGCGCCTGCACGTCGGCAGGGCCATTGTAGACGCCGAAGGATGCCCGCGCGGTCGCATCCACGCCCAGCACCGCCATCAGCGGCTGCGCGCAATGATGCCCCGCCCGGATCGCCACCCGGCTCTCGTCCAATATGGTGCCGATGTCGTGGGGATGCACCCCCTCGATCGCGAAGCTCACGATCCCGGCCGAATCCTCCGGCCCGAACACGCGCACCGAATTGATGCCCGCCAGCGCCGCGCGCGTTTCCGTCACCAGGGCGGTCTCGTGCGCGTGGATCGCGTCCAGCCCGATCGACTCGACATAATCGATGGCGGCATGCAGCCCGACCACGCCGACGATGTGCGGCGTCCCGGCTTCGAAGCGGGCGGGGGCGGGAAGGAAGGTGGTCTCCTCGAAGGTGACGCGATCGATCATCGATCCGCCGCCCTGCCACGGCGGCATCGAATCGAGCAGCTCGGCGCGCGCCCACAGCACGCCGATGCCGGTCGGGCCGTAAAGCTTGTGGCCGGAGAAAGCGTAGAAATCGGCGCCCAGCGCGGTGACGTCCACCGGCAGGCGCGGCACCGCCTGGCACCCGTCGATCAGCAATTTCGCGCCGACCGCATGGGCGAGATCGGCGGCGCGCCGCACATCCAGCACCGAGCCCAGCACGTTCGAGACATGGGCGAGCGCGACCAGCTTGTGGGCCGGGGTCAGCATCCGCTCGGCGGCGTCGAGGTCGATGCGGCCATCCTCGGTCAGCGGGCAGACGTCGATGGCGAGGCCGGTCCGTTCCCGGATCAGCTGCCACGGCACGATGTTGCTGTGATGCTCCAGCGTGGAAAGCAGGATGCGGTCGCCCGGCTTCAGGTGGGTGAGGCCCCAGCTCTGCGCGACGAGGTTGATCGCCTCGGTGGCGCCGCGCACGAACACCACCTCCTTGTCGGAGCCGGCGCCGATGAACTGCGCCACCCGCCGCCGCGCCGCCTCGTAGGCGAGCGTCATGTCGGCGGAGCGCTGGTACACGCCGCGATGCACGGTGGCGTAGGTTTCGCGATAGGCGCGGTCGATCGCGTCCACCACCGGCGTCGGCTTCTGCGCGGTCGCGGCGGTGTCGAGATAGGCCCAGCCATGCGGGATGGCCGGGAAGTCCGACACGCGATCGAGCGGGCGATCGGAGAGAAGGGTGCTCATTGCGCCAGCCACCTGTCGGCCGTTTCGGAGAAAGCCTCGCGCACCGCCTCGTGCCCGATCCGCGACAGCGCGTCGGCGACGAAGGCGCGGGTCAGCAGGGCGCGGGCGGGCACCGGCGGGATGCCGCGTGACGCGAGATAGAACAGGCTGTTCCTGTCCAGCTCGCCTACGGTGGCGCCGTGGCCGCACTTCACGTCGTCGGCGAAGATCTCCAGCTCGGGCTTGAGGTTCACGGTCGCGGTGCGGGCGATCAGCAGGCCGCGCAGCGACTGTTCGCCGTCGGTCTTCTGCGCGTGGCGGGCGACCTCGACCCGGGCGGCGGTGGAGCAGACCGCCTGCTCGTCCGCGACGGCCCGCCAGATCTGGCGGGACTGGCCGTGCGCGGCGGCGTGGCGGACGACGAAGGCGGCGTCGTGGCGCTGCCTGGCGCGGCCGAGCAGGGCGCCGCCGGCTTCGGCGAAGGCTTCCTCGCCGGTGATGGCGAGATGGCCGTCGAGGCGGCTGTCGGCGTGGCCGGCGACCAGGCTGGTAGCCGTGAAGCTCGCGCCCTGGCCGATCTCCACCGTGTCGGCGGTGGACTGGAAGCCGCCGTCGTGGAGGAAGCGCCGCGCCACCATCAGCCGCGCCGAGCGGGCGAGGGTGAAGGCGGCGGCGCGGTTGACCCAGCCATCGCCTGCATGGCTTTCGATCAGCGTGACGGTGGAATCGGTGTCGAGCGTGATCGCCGACGCGATGTGATTGGCGCCGCCGGTCGAGACGTGGACGATCTGCACGGGATCGGAGGCGGCATCGCGGCCGAGCGCCAGCGACCAGCCGCCGTTGCCGGCGAGACGGCCCAAGGCATGTTTCGAGGCTTTGGCGTCCGCCGCGCCGATCCGGACGGGGCCGGGGTTCGATCGGCTGGCGTCATACGCGCCGTCGACGAACAGCAGGCGCGGGCCGGGCACGTCGATCCAGAGATCCTCGACCGAGCGCGGCCGGGCGGTGGGCCGAGCCTCGGCGAGCGCGGGCAGCGCGGACAGGTCCGACCAGCGCCACGCTTCGTCGCGGGTGGTGGGCAGGGCGAGGGTCATCCGATCAAAGCCCCTTCCGTTCGCTTCGAGCGCAGGGTCGAGCGTAGTCGAGACCCGAAGTCGAGAAGGCCTGGCGGCGGGTTCTCGACGAACGCTTCTCGACTTCGCTCGAAGCTGCTCGAACCGAACGGATGTCTGGTGAAAGCCTCACGCCGCCACCTGCGCGTATCCTTCGCGCTCCAGCTCGTGCGCCAACTCCGGCCCGCCCGAGCGGACGATGCGGCCGTTGGCCAGCACGTGCACGAAGTCCGGCTTCACATAGTCGAGCAGGCGCTGATAGTGGGTGATCAGCAGCACGGCGCGATCCGGCCGGCGCATGATCGTGTTGATGCCGTGGCCCACCGCCTTCAGCGCGTCGATGTCGAGGCCGCTGTCGGTCTCGTCGAGGATGGCGAGCGTCGGGCCGATGATGCCCATCTGCACCATCTCGTTGCGCTTCTTCTCGCCGCCCGAGAAGCCGACATTGACCGGCCGCTTGAGCATCTCGGGATCGAGGCCCAGCGCATCGGCCTGCGCGCGCGCCAGCTTGATGAACTCGCCGCCCGACAGCGGCGCCTCGCCACGCACCTTGCGCTGCGCGTTCAGCGCCTCGCGCAGGAACTGGAGGTTGGAGACACCGGGAATCTCGACCGGGTACTGGAAGCCCAGGAACAGGCCGGCGGCGGCGCGCTCGTGCGGCTCGAGCGAGAGGAGATCGACCCAGCCTTCCCCGGTTTCCCCCGCATCCCCTTCCGTTCGTGCTGAGCCTGTCGAAGCACCGTCCTTCTCTTCTCCATCGGAAGACGGGAAGGACAGCCCTTCGACAGGCTCAGGGCGAACGGGATTGGGGCGGAACCGCACCGAACCCTCGGTCACCTCATAGCCGGGCCGGCCGCCGAGCACATAAGCGGTGGTCGACTTGCCGGCGCCGTTCGGTCCCATGATCGCGTGGATCTCGCCAGGATTGATCTGGAGCGTGATGCCCTTGAGGATCGCCTTGCCGTCGATTTCGGCGTGCAGGTTTTCAATGCGCAACATCAAGTTTTTCCCGGAAAGCGGATTCATCGGCGACGAACCAGAGGGCGCGGCGCTGGTTGGTCTCGCGGACGAAATCGCGGAAGGCGGTGCTCCCGGCCTTCTCGCCCTCGACATCGCCCAGCACCGCGAGGCCGACGCCGTAATTCTGAAACTTCTGCGCCACCGCGCCGAGCAGGCCGGTGGACAGGCGGAAGAAGCCCTCTGCCAACCGCGCGCGCGGCACGGCGAGCCACGCCGCCTCATGCGCCCAGGCGGCCGAGAGGAAATCATTGGCGTCAGCCTCGCGTGCCAGCACGGGGCCGGCGGCGTCCATCACGTGATAGCGGGGGGCGGTCATCCCACCGGTCCCTTCGACGAGATCGTCCGGTCACCCCGGACTTGATCCGGGGTCCCGCTGCCTTCACCCGCCTCGAAAGAAGAAGCGGGACGCCGGATCGAGTCCGGCATGACGAAGATTGGGTGGGGGCGGCTCATCCCACGGAGCCTTCGAGGCTGATCCCCAGCAGCTTCTGCGCCTCCACCGCGAACTCCATCGGCAGCTGCTGCAGCACCTCGCGCGCGAAGCCGTTGACGATCAGCGCCACCGCCGCCTCCTGATCGAGGCCGCGCTGCATCGCGTAGAAGAGCTGGTCGTCGCTGATCTTGGAGGTGGTCGCCTCATGCTCGATCTGTGCGCTCGGGTTGCGCACCTCGATGTACGGCACCGTGTGGGCGCCGCACTGGTCGCCGAGCAGCAGCGAGTCGCACTGGGTGAAGTTGCGCACGCCCTCCGCCGTCGGGCCGACGCGGACGAGGCCGCGATAGGTGTTGTCGCTGCGCCCGGCCGAAATGCCCTTCGACACGATGGTCGAGCGCGATCCCTTGCCGAGGTGGATCATCTTGGTGCCGGTATCGGCCTGCTGGCGGTTGGTGGTGACGGCCACCGAGTAGAATTCGCCGACGCTGTTCTCGCCCGCCAGCACGCAGCTCGGATATTTCCAGGTGATCGCGGAACCCGTCTCCACCTGCGTCCAGCTCACCTTGCTGTTGCGCCCCTGGCAAAGCGCGCGCTTGGTGACGAAATTGTAGATGCCGCCCTTGCCCTCGGCATCGCCCGGATACCAGTTCTGCACCGTGCTGTACTTGATCTCCGCATCGTCGAGCGCGACCAGCTCGACCACGGCGGCGTGGAGCTGGTTCTCGTCGCGCTGGGGCGCGGTGCAGCCTTCGAGATAGGAGACGTAGGCGCCCTTGTCGGCCACGATGAGGGTCCGCTCGAACTGGCCGGTATTCTCCGCGTTGATGCGGAAATAGGTGCTCAGCTCCATCGGGCAGCGCACGCCCTCCGGCACATAGACGAAGGTGCCGTCCGAGAAGACCGCGCAGTTGAGCGTGGCGAAGTAATTGTCGTGCGTGGGCACGACCTTGCCGAGCCACTTGCGCACCATCTCGGGATATTCGCGGATCGCCTCGCTGATCGACAGGAAGATGACTCCGGCCCGCTTCAGCTCCTCGCGGAAGGTGGTGGCGACGGAGACGCTGTCGAACACGGCGTCGACGGCGACCCGGCGCTTGGGCGGCGCATCGGGGTCTACCTCCTCGACCACGCCGGCGAGCAGTTTCTGCTCGGCGATCGGGATACCGAGCTTCTCGTAGGTGCGCAGGATCTCGGGATCGACCTCGTCCAGGCTGGCGAGTGTCGGCTTCTTCTTGGGCGCCGCGTAATAATAAGCGTCCTGATAGTCGATCGGCGGCACGTTGAGCTTGGCCCAGTCCGGCGGCGTCATCGTCTGCCACAGGCGGAAGGCCTTGAGCCGCCAGTCGAGCATCCATGCGGGCTCGTTCTTTTTGGCGGAGATGAAGCGGACGGTGTCCTCGTTCAGGCCCTTGGGCGCGAACTCCTGCTCGATCTCCGTGTTGAAGCCCCACTCGTAGGTGGAGAGCTTCTCGGCAGCGGCGAGGGCTTCGAGATTCTTGGTGGCCATTACGCGATGCTCACAGAGTCAAAATCCGTTCGGGCTGAGCCTGTCGAAGCCCTGTCCTTCCCCTTCGAGGAAAAGGACAGCCCTTCGACAGGCTCAGGGCGAACGGTGGAGAGAGAGGCGAGCGAGACACCCGCGAATGCACCGCGCACCGCATCGTTGACCACGCCCCAATGCGGGCGGACCTTGCAGGCGCTTTCGAGCGCGCAATCATGCTTGGCCTCCTCGACGCAGGAGGTGAGCGCGATCGGCCCCTCCACCGCCTCGACGATGTCGGCCAGCGTGATCGTCTCGCACGACTTGGCCAGCATGAAGCCGCCGGTCGCGCCACGCTGCGTCTCCAGCAGGCCGGCGGCGGCGAGCTTGCCGGCCAACTTCTGCGCGGTGGGCAGCGGGACGCCGGTCTCCGCGGCAAGGATGGTCGCCGACAACCTCGCGCCGGCCGCGTGGCGGGCGGCCGCGGCCATCATCACGACGGCATAATCGGCGAGGCTCGAAAGGCGCATGGTCAGTTGCGATCCGTTCTCAATTCAGACTGATTCGATCCGAATTGCCATGTGGTGGACCGCAGGGGCGGGGTCAAGGGGGTGCGGCAGCGGAAAGCCACTCGGTGAAGGGGTGGGATTTGGGGCAGGTTCGCCCCCGTAAACCGGTGGGCCAGCCCCACGTGAACCCGCCCCGTCCCCTCCCTTTCACGGAGGGGAGAAGAGGTGACAGGGCGCGTCGTTAGCATTAGCGGAAGCCATGCTCTACCCCCTGCTCCGCCCGCTGGTCTTCCGTTTCGAGGCGGAGCGCGCGCACCTGCTGTCGCTGTCCGCACTGGAGATCGCGCCCCGGCGGACGGCTCCGGACTTCGATCCGCGCCTGGCGAGCGAGGTGGCGGGGCTGCGCTTCCCCTCGCCGGTCGGCCTTGCGGCGGGCTACGACAAGGACGCGCGGGTGCCCGATGCGATGCTGGGTCTCGGCTTCGGCTTCGTCGAGGTGGGGACGCTGACGCCGAAGCCGCAGCAGGGCAATCCGCAGCCGCGGCTGTTCCGGCTGGCCGAGGACCGGGCTGTGATCAACCGCATGGGCTTCAACAATGGCGGGCAGGACGCGGCCTTCGCGCGGCTCGCGGGGCGCAAGCGGCGGGGGGTTCTGGGCGTCAATGTCGGCGCTAACAAGGATGCGACCGATCGCATCGCCGACTATGCGGCGGGCGTGCGCATGATGGCGCCGGTGGCGGATTATCTGACGATCAACATCTCGTCGCCCAACACGCCGGGCCTGCGCGCGCTGCAGGAAGCCGCCGCCCTCGACGAACTGCTGGCCGGCGTGATGGACGCGCGCGGCGCCGCGGGGCCGCCCGTCTTCCTGAAAGTGGCGCCGGATCTGGAAGCCGCCGACATCGCCGCGATTTCCCGCGTGGTGATCGATCGCAAGGTGGATGCGCTGATCGTCTCCAACACCACGATCGCCCGTCCGCCGCTCTCGTCCCCGTTCGCGGGCGAGCAGGGCGGCCTGTCGGGCGAGCCGCTGCGCCCGCTGGCGCTCGCCCGGCTGCGCGCGTTCCGCCACGCGACGGGTGGGCAGGTGCCGCTGATCGCCGCCGGCGGCATCGCCTCGGCGGCGGACGCTTATGCCCGCATCCGGGCCGGGGCCAGCCTCGTCCAGCTCTATTCGGCGTTGATCTATGAGGGGCCGGGGCTGGCGAAGCGGATCGCCAGGGGGCTGGTGCCGCTGATGGAGCGCGACGGCTTCGCGACGCTGGCGGAGGCGGTGGGCTAGACCCCAAAACCGTTCGGGCTGAGCTGGTCGAAGCCCTGTCCCTCTTCGTCGAGCGTGAAAAAGGAAGAACAGCCCTTCGACAGGCTCAGGGCGAACGGAATATCAGTGTCCCACCACCTCCGTGATCGCCCGCCCCTCGCGCCGTGGATCGTAGCCGCCGTCGAACTCGCCATCGCGGACGATCACGCCCTGGATGCCCGAATCCTCGCCCTGGCCGGGGCGCAGCGCCACGCCCTTCGTGGCGAGCGCGCTCGCCACCTCGGGCGGGAACTTGTCCACCTCGCCGAAGAAATAGGGGCCCATCGCGATCAGGTTGGGCAGCGCGATCGCGTCCTGCATCGGCAGATGCCAGTCGACCGCGCCGACCAGCGACTTGCCGACATAAGCCAGGATCGCGCTGCCGCCCGCCGATCCCAGTGCGCCGGCGAAATGCCCGTCCTTGTCGAGCAGGATCAGCGGCGTCATCGAGGAGCGCGGGCGCTTGCCGGGCGCCACCGCATTGGCCACCGGCCGCCCCTGCGCATCCTTCGGCGCGAAGTCGAAATCGGTGAGCTGGTTGTTGAGGAAGAAGCCGTCGACCATGCGGCCGGTGCCGAAGATCGATTCCACTGTCGTCGTCATCGACACCACGTTGCCGGCGGCATCGCGGATGATCAGGTGCGATGTGCCCATCGGATCGATCGTATGGTCGATGCCGGCCACCTGCGCGCCGGCCGGATGGCCCGCCGCGGGCGGGGTCGCCGCCGCGTTCGCGCCGATGTGCGTCGCCCGTTCGGCGACATAGGCCGGATCGAGCAGGCCCTGGACGGGCACCGACACGAATTTGGGATCGCCGAAATAGAGGTTGCGATCGGCGTACATCAGCCGGCTCGCCTCGGCGAACTCAAACCAGGCCTGCGGATCGTTGGGGCCGCGCCGATCGATGTCGGTGTGCTGGAGAATGCCGAGCAATTCGAGCAAGGCCGCGCCGCTCGAGGGCGGCGGCGGCACGCAGACCTGGTAGGCGCGGTACGGCCGGCAGATCGCCTCGCGCTCGACCGGGCGATAGGCGGCGAGGTCGGCCACCGTCATCGTGCCGGCCAGCGGGCCGTCATGGGTGCGCGCGACGATCTTCGCGGCGGTCGATCCGGTGTAGAGCGCGTCGGTCCCCTGCGCTGCCAGGCGGCGGAGGAAATCGGCGTAAGGCAGGTTGGCCAGCCGGTCGCCTGCGTTCAGCAGCGTGCCGTCGGGCTTCGAGAAATACCGCTTCACGTCCGGCGCGCTGTTTTCGGTGAAATCGCCGTGAATCATGTGGGCGAGGCGCGGCGAGACGACGAAACCCTCGGCGGCGGTGCGCGTCGCGTCGCCGAACAGGTCCCGCCAGGGCAGCTTGCCATGCTCGTCATGGGCGAGCGCCAGCATCTTGAGCACGCCGGGCACGCCGGTGGCGCGGCCGCTCAGCACCGCCTGCGCGAAGGGCATGGGCTTGCCGTCGGCGCCCAGGAACATGCCCGGATCGGCGCCGGCCGGCGCGACCTCGCGCCCGTCATAGACGGTGATCCTGCCCGTCGCGCCGTCGAGATAGGTCATGAACGAGCCGCCAGCCACGCTGGAACTCTGCGGCTCGACCAGCGCCAGCATCGCCTGCATGGCGATCGCCGCGTCGATCGCGCTGCCGCCCCGCCGCAGCACGGCAAGGCCGGCCTCGGCCGCCAGCGGATTGGCGGTGGCGACGAAGATGCGCGGCGGTTCCGGCGCGGCCGGCGCGGCGGGCACGATCGACGCTTGCTGCTGCGTGGTCGTGGTCGAGCAGGACCCGAGCGCGAGGGCGAGAGCCCCGGCCAGAACACGGCCACCCAAGCGCCTCATGCCGATCATGCTCGAACTCCCTGCTTTGCTACGCCGGCAGGAGCGATAACCGCGCCGGCCCCGGTCGTCCATGCCGGTAGCACTCAGCAACCCATATCCGCGGGGGTTGCGCAGACGTGGCGGGGCGTTTCAAGGTGGCGTTCGTGCCGAGCATCGTCGAGGCACATGCACCAGGGACCGTCGCGTGCCGTAAGGTTTTCGACCGGACGCATGGTGCGAACGGATCCCGGGCGGAGAGGATGAAGATGCGCCTGCTCGAACATTTCCCCAACCTCGTCACCATGTTCTTCGCGCGCGCCGCCGAGAAGGGCGACGCGCCGATGCTCTGGCGCAAGCAGGACGGTGCCTGGGTCTCGACGAGCTGGCGCGAGGCGGCGCGGCAGGTGGCGGCGCTGGCGCAGTCGCTCCGCGCCAAGGGGCTGCAGCCCGGCGACCGGGTGCTGCTCGTCTCCGAGAACCGGCCCGAATGGTGCATCGCCGATTTCGCGATCATGGCGGCGGGCTGCGTGACGGTACCGGCCTATACCAGCAACACCACGCGCGATCATGCCCATGTGATCGAGAATAGCGGCGCCCGGGCGGTGATCGTCTCCACCGCCAAGCTGGCCGCCACCCTGATCCCGGCGGCGCTGCGCGCGGGCCAGGTGAATCTCGTCATCGGCATGGAGGCGATGAAGATCGGCCAGCAGGGCGCGTTCGAATTCTGCGGCTGGGATGCGCTGGCCGGCGCGCCGTCCGATGTCGGCGCCTGTGCGGACGCGGCGACGGCGTTCGGGCGGGACGATCTCGCCTGCATCATCTATACGTCCGGCACCGGCGGCGCCCCGCGCGGCGTGATGCAGCATCATGGCGCCATCCTCCACAATGTCGCGGGCGCGTCCCGCGTCGTCTCGGAGGATTTCGGTTGGGGGGACGAGGTGTTCCTCTCCTTCCTGCCGCTTTCCCACGCCTACGAGCATACCGGCGGGCAGCATCTCCCGGTCGGGCTGGGCGCGCAGATCTATTATGCCGAGGGGCTCGACAAGCTCGCGGCCAATATCGAGGAGGTGCGCCCCACCCTGATGGTGGTGGTGCCGCGCCTGTTCGAGGTGCTGCGGACCCGCATCGCCAAGGCGATCGAGAAGCAGGGGCAAGTGCCCGCCTGGCTGCTTCAGCGCGCCGGGGCGATGCCGGACAGGCCGAAGCTCTGGCAGCGGCCGATGGACCTGCTGCTCTCGGCCACCATCCGCAAGAAAGTGCGGGCGCGCTTCGGCGGCCGGATGAAGGCCCTGGTCTCGGGCGGCGCGCCGCTCAATCCGGAGGTCGGGCGTTTCTTCGCCTCGCTCGGGCTGACGCTGTTGCAGGGCTATGGCCAGACCGAGGCGGCCCCCGTGATCAGCTGCAACCGGCCCAAGGCGGGCATCAAGCTCGACACGGTCGGCCCGCCGCTCCCCGACACCGAGATCCGCATCGCCGAGGATGGCGAGATCCAGGTGAAGGGCGAGCTGGTGATGAAGGGCTATTGGCAGAATCCGCAGGAGACGGCGCGCGTCCTCTCGGCCGACGGGTGGCTCGCCACCGGCGACATCGGCCATATCGACGACAAGGGCCGGCTGGTCATCACCGATCGCAAGAAGGACATCATCGTCAACGACAAAGGCGACAATGTCGCGCCCCAGCGGGTGGAGGGGATGCTGACCCTCCAGCCCGAAATCCTGCAGGCGATGGTCTCGGGCGATCGGCGGCCCTATCTGGTCGGGCTGGTCGTGCCCGATCCGGAATGGCGCGAGGACTGGGCGCGAAGCGTGCCCGACAATGGCGAGGCCGCACTCCAGCGTGCGCTGCAGGCGGCGGTGGACCGGGTTAATGCCGATCTCTCGACCACCGAGAAGGTGCGCCGCGTGCTGGTCGCCGACGAGCCGTTCGCGATCGAGAATGCCGAGCTCACGCCGTCGATGAAGATCCGCCGCCACGTCATCCGCGAACGCTACGGCGCGCGGCTGGACGCCCTGTACAAGGCGACGGGGTATTAGGGGGGCGACGCTTGAACCGTGATTCCTCTGCCCCGTTCGCACTGAGCGTGTCGAAGTGCGTGCCCCAGGCGCCTCGCTTGCAGCACGCCCTTCGACACGCTCAGGACGAACGGTTCGCGGTTGGATTTTGGGGGCGAAGCGTCAGCGCTTCTTCACGCGCGGATAGGGGACGAAGTCGCCCAGCCCGCATCCGCCATAGTTGAAGCGGCTGGCGAAATCGACGACCTGGATGATGTCGCCCCGGCAGATCGAGCTGCTCGGCGTGCTGCTGACGATGCCGCGATTGGGGCGAAGCTGAGAGCATTGCGGCGGCCGGTTGAGATAGTCCGGGCCGGTCTTCATGCGATAGAGGATCGCCCCGTCGAACATGTCGGTCTGGTCGATGAAGGTCTGCTGGATGCAGCTTTCGGGCTTGCCGGGGGTGCGGCCGGCGAGCGCCTTGTCGAGCGAGGGCGCCGCCGCCTGCGCCGTGCCCGTGGCGAGCAGCAGGGCGGAAATGATCAGGACGCGCATGGCAGAATCCTTTCTGATCCCACGAAACGAGGACGAAGCCGTGGGGCCGGAGCCTTGGGCCTTCCTCGCGATGCCGCATAGTATCGCAGATGCCTGTGCGGCGCACGCCTCCGCGATTCCGCCGCCGGGCGAGGCCTTTTTGCCTAGCGCCCCTGCGATTTGGGCTTGGAGACCGGCACGGGCGCCGAGCCGGTCGCGTCCAGCTCCGCCTTGGCGCGCTGGGCCGCATCGCTGTCCGGCTCGGCCGCCGCCGCGCGGGTCCATTGCGCGCGCGCCGTCGCCATGTCGCTGTCGGTCGCCGCGATGTTGCCGGCCTCGTAGAGGATGTCGGACTGGTTGGGCGCGCGCAGCATCGCCTCGTTGATGTCGCCCTTCGCGCGGGTCGTGTCGCCCATGCGCCGCGCCAGCGTGGCGGAGAGCAGCCAGGCCATCGGATCGGCCGGCACCAGCTTCACCGCCTGGTCGAGATCGGCGCGTGCCGCCTGGCTATCCCCGCCGCCGACGGCCGCGCGGGCGCGATCGAGATAGGCCTCGCCCTTCAGCGGATCGGACAGCACGGGCGAGGCGATGGCGGTGGACAGCGCCTCGCGCGCCTTGGCGAAATCGCCGCCGGCCAGCGCCGCATTGCCGGCCGACACCCACAGGTTCGCGGCGGCGACATCGTCATGCGTCTGGCCGGCGAGGGTGGCGCCGGTGGTGAAGGCGTCGAGCGCGCCCTTCCAGTCCTCCGCCGCACTGCGCGCGATACCGAGGCATTGGACGGCGGCGACGCCACCACCGGTCTTCGCCCAGGCGATCGCCTCTTTCTGGGCGGCGGCGGGATCGGTGTCGGACAGGCGCGCGCAGGCATCGAAGCGGGCCTGCATGCTGCGGGCGTCGGCGGGGCCGGGCGCCGTGGCGGCGACGGCGAGCAGCAAGGGCAGGATCACAGGCTCTCCAGCAGAGTCTCTACGGTGCGCAGCAGGAGCGCGATGTCCTGCGGGCGCGACAGGCGATGATCGCCGTCCTTGACGAGGATGGTCTGCACGTCGGCTGAACGGACGAGCGCGGCGATGCGCTGCGAGACCCAGGTCGGCACCTCCGCGTCCGCCTCGCCATGGAGCAGCCGCACCGGACCCTCGAAGGCGATCGGCGCATCGAGCATGCGCTGCGATTCCGCCGACTGCCAGAAGGCGCGGGTGGTAACCATCGGCGCGCCGTAGGCAGAGGGCTGTTCGAGGCGGCCATCCTGCAGGATGCGCATCTTCTCGTCCTGGTCATAGCCCCAGTCCGAGAAATCGGGGGCCGAGGCGATGCCGACCAGCGCGCGGACGCGATCCGGGCGGGCCAGCGCCACCAGCAGCATCAGCCAGCCGCCCATCGAGGAACCGACCAGGACGAGATCGCCCTCGCTCGCATCCACCATCGCCAGCGCGTCGTCGCGCCAGCGGGCCAGCGTGGCATCCTCGAACCGCCCCCCGCTCTCGCCGCAGCCGGTATAGTCGAAGCGCAGCATCGCGCGGCCAGTGTCGTCCGCCCACTGGTCGAGCGCCACGGCCTTGCTGCCGGCCATGTCGGAGGCATATCCGGGCAGGAACAGCAAAGCGGGTCCCCGGCCGGGCCGGAAGCGGAAGGCGAGGCGGGTGCCGTCGCCGGTTTCGAGGAAGAGCGGCGGCTCCGCCGGGTTCAGATCACCCATCCGCCGTGGCGCAGCTCGGTGGCGGCATCCCGCTTGGCGCCGCGCTTGCGGACGAGGCGGTCGTTCAGCGTCTTGATCGTCTGGCTGCCGGTGTTCTTGAACAGGGCCGGCACGGCGGCATGGACGAGACAGGCGACGCCGGCCGCGATCATCGCGACGCCGTAGGACGAGGCTTCGCGCGCATGCTCGGCATAGGTCTCGCCGACATCGGCCGGGTGATCGAGGAACAGCTTGGACAGCATGGATGCGCCTTCCGACAGGGATGCGCCCTTATCCTATGCGGGCGTGGGCGCGTCCAGCCTTTCCCGTGGTTCGCCGAGATCGCCCTCCCAGCGCGCGACCACCGCAGCGGCGACCGCATTGCCGACGACGTTGGTCGCCGATCGGCCCATGTCGAGGAAGTGGTCCACCGCGAGGATCAGCACCAGCCCCGCTTCCGGTATGCCGAAATGGCCCATCACGGCGGCGATCACCACCAGGCTGGCGCGCGGCACGCCGGCCATGCCCTTGGAGGTGATCATCAGGATCAGCACCATGACGATCTGCTGCCCGACGGGGATGTCGATCCCGTAGACCTGCGCGATGAACAAGGTCGCGAAAGTCATGTAGATCATCGAGCCGTCGAGGTTGAAGCTGTAGCCGAGCGGCAGCACGAAGCTGGCGATGCGGCGCGGCACGCCGAACGCCTCCAGCGCCTCCAGCAGGCGCGGATAGGCGGCCTCCGACGAGGCGGTGGAGAAGGCCAGCAGGGTCGGCTCGCGGATCAGCGCGACCAGCCGGCGCGTGCGCCCGCCGAGCATCAGGAAGCCCACACCGATCAGCACCGACCACAGCACCGCGAGCGCGAGGTAGAAGCTGCCGACGAAGCGGCCGAAGGTGAGCACGATGCCGGCGCCGTTGATCGCGACGGCATGGGCGATAGCGGCGAACACCGCGATCGGCGCCACCCGCATCACATAGTCGGTGATCTTGAGCATCACCGCCACCAGCCCCTCGATCCCGGTGACCAGCGGCTTCGCCACCTCGCCCACCGCCACGATCGCGACGCCGAAGAAGACCGAGAAGATGACGATCGGCAGGATGTCGTTGTCGGCCATCGCCTCGACCATCGAGGCGGGCACGATGTGGACGAAGAAATCGTGGAGATTGAAAGCTTTGGTATCGAGCGCCAGCGCATCGGCGCTGGCCGGCAGCGTGAGGCCGCTGTGCGCCCCCGGCGCCAGCAGGTTGACCAGCAGCAGGCCGAGCGACAGCGACAGCAGGCTCGCGCCGACGAACCAGCCGAGCGTCCGCCCGCCGATCCGCCCCAGCGCCGACGTGTCGCCCATGTGCGCCACGCCGACGACGAGCGTGGCGAAGACCAGCGGCGCGATGATCATCTTGATCAGCCGCAGGAACAGATCGGTGAAGATGGTGAGATAGCCGGCCCACTGGTCGAGCGCCGGGCCGGCCAGCGTGGCGTGCATCGCGATCCCGGCGGCGAAGCCCAGCACCATGCCGATCAGGATGAACAGGGTCAGGCGCTTCGCCACACATACTCCGCTGGCTCGTGGCCGCGCACAAGAGGGGAGGCGGCGTGCGCGGTCAAGCCTTGGAACCGAAACCGCGATGCGGCATTGCAGGCGAGCGGCATTGATGCCCGGGGGAAAGACGATGAAACGTGCCGCCTTGGCGTGCCTTGCCCTATTGCTGCCCGCGCCATTGCCGGCCGCCTCTCCCGATGACAGTGTAACGCGGATCAACGCGGCCCCGGCGCGCGACGGCTGGTTCGTCTGCGACGCGATAAACGGACCCTATGCGCTGTTCGCGGGCAAGGCGGACAAGGGGGCAAGCGTGATCACCCTGCTCGATCGGCGCACCGGGCGGTTCGACACGCAGAGCTATCAGGTCGGGCAGGGCGATGCCGGCGCGGGGCAGGTCTTCTGGTCGCTGTCACGCGGCGGCAGGGAGGTGGGCAATGTCCACGCCGTGAACCCCGGCATGATCGATGAGGGCGGCGCCACCGTGCCGACCGTCACCAGCGTGAAGCTCGACGACAAGCAACTCGATTGTCGCTTCCTCACGCACACCCGCTTCATCGGCATCGATTCGCGGCGCACCGTGGTGGTGACGGAGACACCGCAGGGGCTCGTCTACCAGGCGTTCGGCTTCCGGACGCGCGGTCCGGTCGTGAATCCGGACGGCGTGCAGCGGAGCAACAAGCCGACCCTGCGTCTGCTCGGCGGATCGGAAGTGGTCGGCGACCGGCCCGGCTTCCGCTTCGCCAATGGCGGCTACGTCTATTACGTCCAGCGCCCGCGCGGCGCCGAGGCGGCGGGGCTGACCGTCACGCGCGGCGGCATCCTGCTCGGCTCGGAGAAGTTCGTCGGCTTCACCTACGCGCCGCCGCTCGGCCGCGCGCCGGAAAAGGTGACGGCGGCGCTCGGGCCGGACGCGGTCTGGTCGGGGCAGGGCGTCGATGCCTGCCGCAAGGGCGACGCCAAGGCGGTGAACGCCTGCCTGGTCGACCAGATGCGGAAAAACGGGGCCTCCGCCGCCTCGGTCGCCTTCACCCAGAAACTGATCGCGGCGGACAATCCCGGCTATGTCTCGGGCTGGCGGCAGGCCGGGCGCGTGGGCATCGCCACCATCACCTATCCGTTCCGCGCCAACACCAATGCGGGCACCTGGCTGGTGCCGGTGGCGGGCGATCCGATCGACGCCGATGCCTACCAGCTGACCGCCGGCGACAAATTGCGGGCCGATTACAAGGCGGCGATGGCCGACAGCCCGGATGCCTTCCCGGTGCCGCCCGGCACCATCGCCTTCGACAAGACTCCCGCCGGCAACCTGCGCGTGCTGGTGACGACGCCGACTGCCACCTGCCATGCCTGCGCGCCGGGCGCCTCGATCGTCATCGGCTACGATTTCGATGCGGCGGGGCATTTCCTGTTCGCGGGAGTCGTGGCGGTGGCGTGACCTGGATCGTCGTCCCTTCGAAATCCGGGACCCATGGTTGCGGTGAATGCGATGAAAGGGTGTAGCGCTCGCCACCGCACCTGATGTCCCGGACGCAGGCCCACCGCGGACATGCGGGCGTGCCGCCGTCCGTGGGTCCCGGCTTTCGCCGGGACGACGTTGCAGAGGCAGGCATCGCACCCCCGCCGCCCACCCTTCCCTCTTAGGCGTTGCGTCCCATATCGAGGGCGGGGCATAAGCCCGGCCGTTTTCCACTCCCACCAGGATGTCATCATTCCATGTCCGCGATGCTCAAGATCACGCTGCCCGACGGTTCCGTCCGTGAGGTAGCCCCGGGGACTACCCCGGCGGACATCGCGGCCGCGATCGGGCCGGGCCTCGCCAAGGCGGCGATCGCCGCGCGGGTGGATGGCGAGCTGCGCGACATCATGCGCCCGCTGGAGGACGACACGGCCCTCGCGCTGGTGACGGCGAAGGACGAGGCGGACGCGCTCGAACTCGTCCGGCACGACTTCGCCCATGTGCTGGCCGAGGCGGTGCAGAGCCTGTTCCCCGGCACGCAGATCACCTTCGGCCCGTCCACCGATGACGGCTTCTACTATGATTTCGCGCCGAAGGACCGGCCCTTCACCGAGGAGGACCTGCCGGCGATCGAGGAGGCGATGCGCAGGATCATCGCCAAGGACGAGCCGCTGATCCGCGAAGTGTGGAGCCGTGCCGACCTGATCGCGCGCTGGCAGCGCGAGGGCGAGACCTTCAAGGCCGAATGGGCGGCCGAATTGCCCGAGGGCGAAGAGCTGACGGTGTATCGCGCCGGCAAGGGCGAGGATGCCTGGCTCGACATGTGCCGCGGCCCGCACCTCGCCTCCACCGGCAAGCTCGATCCGCAGGCGTTCAAGCTGACGCGCGTCTCTGGCGCCTATTGGCGCGGCGACCAGAACAACGCGATGCTCTCGCGCATCTACGGCACGGGCTGGCTCAACAAGAAACAGCTCGACCAGCATCTGACGCGGTTGGAGGAGGCCGCCAAGCGCGATCACCGCAAGCTCGGCCAAGAGATGGACCTGTTCCACCTCCAGGCCGAGGCGCATGGCAGCGTCTTCTGGCATCCCAAGGGCTACATCATCTGGCGCGTGCTGGAGGCCTATATGCGCCGCCGGCTCGATGCGGCGGGCTATCAGGAGGTGAAGACCCCGCAGATCATGGATGCGCGCCAGTGGGAGCAATCCGGCCACTGGGGCAAGTATCGCGAGAACATGTTCGTCATCCCCGACGAGGTGCCCAACACCGAGGATGAAGGCCCGGTCGTCTCCAACGAGGCGCAGTGGATGGCGCTCAAGCCGATGAACTGCCCGGCGCATGTGCTGATCTTCCGGCAGGGCATCAAATCCTATCGCGACCTGCCGCTGCGCCTCGCCGAGATGGGCTGCTGCCACCGCAACGAGCCGCACGGCGCGCTGCACGGGCTGATGCGGGTGCGCCAGTTCACGCAGGACGATGCGCACATCTTCTGCCGCGAGGACCAGATCGTCGATGAGGTCAGCCGCTTCTGCGACCTGCTGGACCTCGTCTACAAGGATCTCGGCTTCCCCGATTATGCGATCAAGCTGGCGCTGCGCCCCGACAAGCGCTTCGGCTCGGATGAAATGTGGGACTGGTCCGAGCAGTCGATGCGCGACGCCGTCGCCGCGACCGGCCGCAACACGCCCGAATGGGGCTGGGAGGAATTGCCGGGCGAGGGCGCCTTCTACGCGCCCAAGCTGGAATTCCACCTGACCGACGCGATCGGCCGCACCTGGCAGGTCGGCACGATCCAGACCGACACGGTGCTGCCCGAGCGGCTCGACGCCTCCTACGTGGCGGAGGATGGCGAGCGGCATCGCCCGATCATGCTCCACCGCGCGATCCTGGGTTCCTATGAGCGCTTCATCGGCATCCTGATCGAGCATCATGCCGGCAAATTCCCGCTCTGGCTGGCGCCGGTGCAGGCGGTGGTGGCGACGATCGTGTCGGATGCCGACGGTTATGCGGAAGAGGTCGCCGCGGCGCTGGCGGCGGCGGGCATCCGCGTCGAGACCGACCTGCGCAACGAGAAGATCAACTACAAGGTGCGCGAGCATTCGCTGGCCAAGGTCCCGTACCTGCTGGTGCTGGGCAAGCGCGAGGCCGACGAGCGCACCGTCGCCGTCCGCCCGCTCGGCACCGACGCGCGGCAGGAGGTGATCGGCCTCGACGCGCTGATCGCCCGGCTGAAGGCGGAAGCGCTGGCGCCTGATTTGCGCTGAATCGCTTGCGATATCGTCGTCCCGGCTTTCGCCGGGACGACGAAGATTGGGGGCGTGGCACGGACTCATCTTCCGTTTACGCCTCATAATCACTATATGCGCCCAATTCAGGCGACAACAGGAGAAGACGCTATACGACCCCCGATGATGCGCCGCCCGCTCGGCGCGCCCCCTATGCCCCTCAACGGCCCGCGTTTCGACGAGTTCATCAACGTCCCCAAGGTCCGCGTGATCGATGAGGCAGGCGAGAATCTCGGCGTGATGTACACGCGCGAGGCGATGGAGCAGGCCAACGAGCTGGGGCTGAATCTCGTCGAGGTGTCGCCCAACGCCGATCCGCCCGTCTGCAAGTTCCTCGATGTCGGCAAGTTCAAGTACGAGGCGCAGAAAAAGGCCAATCTCGCCCGGAAGTCGCAGAAGACGCAGGAGATCAAGGAGATCAAGATGCGTCCGAACATCGACGACCACGATTATCAGACCAAGATGAAGAAGATCTTCGAATTCATCGAAGAGGGCGACAAGGTGAAGTGTACCCTGCGCTTCCGCGGTCGCGAGCTCGCGCACGGCCAGCTCGGCATGCAGGTGCTCCAGCGGGTGCAGGCCGACGTGGCGGAGATCGCCAAGGTCGAGCAGTTCCCGCGCATGGAAGGCCGTCAGATGCTGATGGTGATCGCGCCGAAGTAAAGCAATTCAATACCGTTCGGGCCGAGCCTGTCGAAGCCCTGTCCTTCTTCGTTGCGTTGAAGCGAAGGACGACACTTCGACACGCTCAGTGCGAACGGTATTTCCGTTCGGCCAGCCATCCGTCGATCCCGCGATAGGCATAGCCGAGGCCCGCGAAGAACAAGGCGATCACCGCTATCTTCGCCGCCACCGTCCCGATGCCATATTGTCCCACGTCCATGAACGGATAGGGATACCAGCCCGTGATCGCGCCGTGGATCATCACCCAGACGGTGTAGAGCAACGGATAGAGCATCCAGCGCAGCGGCGCCCAGCGGTCGATCCCGCCATGCGGCGCGAAGCCGAGCCAGCCCACCAGCCACAAGGCCGGCACCAGCCGGTGCACCAGCATGTTGCCCCACCAGCCGAGCGGCGTCAGGAGAACGAGGTTCGCCAGCAGCAGCTGGAAGATCACCGCCACCACCGTGATGTGGACCGAGATGGCGGTCGACGTGCCCGGCCCCGCCGTCCAGCGGTGCAGCCGCCCCTTGCCGAACGCCGCGCCGATGCTCGCCAGCAGCACCAGCGCATTGGTGAGGATGGTGAAGAAGCTCAGGAAGATGATCGTGCGGCCGACGATCTGGCCGGGATGGCCGGTGACGGTCACCTGATATTCGATGGCAAGGCCGATCAGCGCCAGCAGCGCGACGGCCGCGTGCCAGAGCCGCGCAGGGCTCATGCCGGCGGCTCCCACAATTCGATGGGCAGCCCCTCGGGATCGTGGATGCGCGCGAAGGTGCCATATTCGGTGGCGGTCCAGTCGTCGCGCCGCTCGACGGCTATGCCCGCCGCCTCCAGCTTCGCCGCCAGCGCCTCGATCCCCGCGACGCGCAGGTTGAGCATGAACGGCTGGTCTTTCGCGAAATAATCGCTGTCCGCCTTGAACGGCGCGAACACCGTCATGCCCGCTTGCTGTTCCCAGATCGCGTCATGCCCGGCGGCGATGCCGAGATGCTCCCGATACCATGCCGCCCGCGCTTCCGGATCGCGGCTGCGGAAGAACAGGCCCCCGATTCCCGTCACCGTCATGGAACGTCTCCCGCTAGGCGGCCTCTTCCAGCTGCTCCCCGGCCGCCGCCGCCAGCAGCCGCCGTTCCAGCGCCTTGAGGCGCTGCGCGGCGGTCAGCTTATCACCCGTCAGGTCGGTGAGGTAGAAGGTGTCGACGGCGCGCTCGCCATAGGTCGCGACGTGGCTGGAATGGATCGTCACCTTGGACTGGAACAGCGCGTGCGCCAGCGCGTGGAGCAGGGCCGGCCGGTCGCGCGCATTCACCTCGATCACGGTGAAGCGGTTCGAGGCCTTGTTGTCGATCAGCACGTTGGGCTCGATGTCGAAGGCGTCGGCGCGGATGCGGGGCGCGGGCTTGGCGGCGAGGCGATCGGCCAGCCGGTTGCGGTTGGCGAGCGCGTCCTCCACCGCGTTGCGCAGCCGGGTCAGCCGGTCGGGATCGTCGAACGGGCGGCCGAATGGATCCTGCACCAGGAAATTGTCGATGCCCATGCCGTCGCGGGTCGTGTGGATGCGCGCGTCGATGATGTTGCCGCCCGCGACATGGATGGCACCCGCGATGCGGTAGAACAGGCCGGGATGGTCGGCGGCGTAGACCGTCACCAGCGTCGCCTCGCGATCCTCGTCCGGGCTGGTGGCGATCAGCAGCGAGCGGCCGGCGGCATCCGCCTCGGCGATGGTGCCGGCATTGGCCAGCAGGGTGTCGGCGCCCTCGCCGACCCAATAGCTGTCCGGCATGCGCCTGGCATAAGCGGAGAATCGGGCCTCGTCCCAGCCCAGCGTCTCGCGCAGCCGGTTCTGCTTCTCCTCGATCCGCTCGAGCCGGCCCTTCTGCTTGTGGCCGCGCCGCAGCACCTCCTCGGCGGCCAGATAGAGATCGCCGAGCAGCTGGCGCTTCCAGCCGTTCCACACGCCGGGGCCGACGGCGCGGATGTCCACCACGGTCAGCGCCAGCAGCAGGCGCAGGCGTTCGGGCGACTGCACCACCTCGGCGAAATCGAGAATCGTCTTGAAGTCGGCGAGGTCGCGCTTGAAGGCGGTGTGCGACATCAGCAGGTGATAGCGCACCAGCCATGCCACCATCTCGGTTTCGGCCGGCGTGAGGCCGAGGCGCGGGCAGAGCCGCTGCGCCACCTCCGCGCCCAGCTCGGAATGATCGCCGCCGCGCCCCTTGGCGATGTCGTGCAGCAGCACCGCGACATAGAGCGCGCGGCGCATGACGATCTGGTCCATCAATTTGTGGACGATCGGATGCTCGCCGCCGAGATCGCCGCTCTCGATCCGCCGCAGCAGGTCGATCGCGTGGATGGTGTGCTCGTCCACCGTGAAATGGTGGTACATGTCGAACTGCATCTGCGCCACGACGCGGCCGAAATCGGGCATGAAGCGGCCGAACACGCCCGCCTCGTTCATCCAGCGCAGCACCATGCCGGGCGTGCGCGGGCTGGTCAGCACCTCCAGGAACAGCTCGTTGGCCCGCGCGTCGGTGCGCACGCCGTCCACCAGCTTGGCATCGCGCGAGGCCTGGCGCATCGCGACCGGGTGGATCTCCAGCCCGTGCCGGTCGGCCAGCGTGAAGATCTCGATCAGCCGCACCGGATCCTCCGCGAAGAAGCCGTCCTGCGGGGTGGAAAGCCGGCCGCGATCGGTCACGAAGCCGTCGAGGTTGCGGGGCTTCCGCCGCGTGCCGAGCGTGGGCAATCCGAAGCGCCGGCCCTTCTGCGCGAAGGTCTCGTCGAGATGGGCGAGGAACACCCCGGTCAGCGTTCCCACCATCTTCGCGGTGAGGAAATAATGCTGCATGAAGCGCTCGACCACGGAGCGGCCGGGCCGCTCGTTATAGCGCATCCGCTCGGCGACCTCGCGCTGCAGGTCGAAGGTCAGGCGATCCTCGGCGCGGTTGGCGATGACGTGCATGTGGCAGCGCACCGCCCACAGGAAATTCTCGGCGCGCTGGAACTGGCGCAGCTCCTCCGTGGTCAGCAGCCCGGCGCCCACCAGCTCCGGCACCGATTTCACGTTGAGCACGTACTTGCCGATCCAGAACAAGGTGTGGAGATCGCGCAGCCCGCCCTTGCCCTCCTTGACGTTGGGCTCGACGACATAGCGGCTGTCGCCCATGCGCTTGTGCCGGTCGTCGCGCTCGGCCAGCTTCTCGATGACGAAGGCGCGCTGGGTGCCGTGGCGCACCTCCGCCTCGAAGCGGCGCGCGGCCTCGTCGTACAGCAACTCGTCGCCCCAGATGAAGCGCCCTTCCAGCAAAGCGGTGCGGATGGTGAGGTCGCCCTTGGCCATGCGCACCGTCTCGTCGATCGACCGGCTGGAGTGGCCGACCTTCAAGCCCAGATCCCACAGCATGTAGAGGATCGTCTCGATCACCCGCTCGGCCCAGGCGGTCTGCTTCCACGGCGTCAGGAAGGCGATGTCGACATCCGAATAGAGCGCCATCTCGGCCCGGCCATAGCCGCCCACCGCCATCAGCGTGAGCCGCTCGCCGGCGGTGCGGTTGGTGCGCGCGATCAGCCGCTCGGTGGCGAGATCGAAGACGAGGCGGAGGATCTGGTCGGTGAGGAAGGCGTAGCTGGCGGCCATCTCGTGGCCGCGCGCGGGATTTTCGGCGAGGCGGCGGGCGATCTCGGTGCGGCCGGTGTCGAGCGCCTGCTTGAGGAGAATGGTCGCCTCGCGCTTGAGCGCCGCGGGATCGTCGGGCAATTCCGCCAGCCGGTCGGCGAGCCGGCGGCGATCGACGATCGCACGGCGGCTGGGCAGGTTGTCGAGGCGGGCGGTGGGCATGCACCCCATGTAGCGCAGGGGCTGTTAAGCGCCAGTGTCATGGGGGATGCTTATCGTCCCTGACATGCCCGGATGATGTCAGCGAGATGAGGCCAGAGCGCGACGAGGCATCTTGCGATCGCCGCCATGAGGGCCGCAGCGAGGGAAAGGGCCGTGATCTTGTCCATGACGATCGCGTAGCGCGATTCGCTGGCCTCGATTACGGCGGGTGATTGCCGCGGCGCTGCAACGAGACCGCATCTCTTTCCGTTCGCCCTGAGCTTGTCGAAGGGCTGTCCTTCCCCTTTGCAGGCGCCAGGAAGAAGAACGGGGCTTTGACAGGCTCAGCCCGAACGGGGAGAGGGGAGCCGCACGGATATCTCCGTTCGTGCCGAGCGAAGTCGAGGCACAGCCCCAAGCGTCCCGCACGACCTCGGCTGCGCTCGGTCGGCCCCTCGACTTCGCTCGGGGCGAACGGGGGGCGTGCCGATCGCGAGAGAGCTTCGAATCGCGCTGATCTTCATCCTCTCCCTTGCGGGGGAGGATGAAGATCAGCGAGCCGATCCCTCGTCCGCCAGCCCCTTGAGCCGATAGATCAGCTCCAGCGCATCGCGCGGGCTCAGCGCATCGACATCCACCCCCGCCAGCGCCTCGCGCAATGGATCGGGCGCCTCCGCCTCGCGCTCGGTGGCGGCGGCGAAGAGGGGCAGATCGTCGAGGCCGGCCGCGATGCCGCCGGTCTTCTCGCGGCCCTTCTCCAGCCGGGCGAGCACGTCCTTGGCGCGGGCCAGCACGGGCTTCGGCAACCCTGCCAGCCGCGCGACCGCGAGGCCGTAGCTCTTGTCGGCCGCGCCGCTCGACAGTTCGTGGAGCAGGACGAGATCGCCCTTCCATTCCTTGGCGCGGACATGGTGTAGGCTGAGCGCGTCCAGCCGCCCGGCCAGCCGGGTCAGCTCGTGATAATGGGTCGCGAACAGGCAGCGGCAGCGATTGGTCTCGTGGATCGCCTCCAGCACCGCCCAGGCGATGGCGAGCCCGTCATAGGTGGAGGTGCCGCGCCCCACCTCGTCGAGGATCACGAAGCTGCGCTCGCTCGCCTGGGACAGGATCGCGGCGGTCTCGATCATCTCGACCATGAAGGTCGAGCGGCCGCGCGCCAGATTGTCCGAGGCGCCCACGCGGCTGAACAGGCGATCGACGAGGCCGAGCGTGGCGCGCGCCGCCGGCACGAAGCTGCCCGCCTGCGCCAGCACCGCGATCAGCGCATTCTGGCGCAGGAAGGTCGACTTGCCGCCCATGTTCGGGCCGGTGACCAGCCAGAGCCGCGACTCCTCCGACAGCCCGCAATCGTTGGCGACGAAGCGCTCGCCCGAGGCGGCGACGGCGGCCTCGACCACGGGGTGGCGCCCGCCCTCGATCTCGAAACAGGCGTGCGGGACGACTTCGGGGCGGCACCAGCCGCCCTCAATCGCGCGTTCGGCCAATGCGGCGGCGACGTCGAGCCGCGCCAGCGCGTCGGCGGTGGCGGCGACCGGATCGCGCTGGCCCAGCGCCTGGTCGATCAGGTCCTCCAGATGCGCCTGCTCGGCGGCGAGCGCGTGGTTGCCGGCCTGCGCCACCTTCATCGCCAGCTCGTGCAGCTCGGGCGCGTTGAAGCGGACGACGCCAGCCAGGGTCTGGCGGTGGGTGAAGCCGCTGTCCGGTTTCATCAGCGGATCGGCGAACTTGGCGCCGACCTCGATATGATAGCCGAGCACGCCATTGTGGCGGATCTTGAGGCCGGAAATGCCGGTCTGCTCGCGGAAGCGGGCCTCCAGCGCGGCGATGGCGCGGCGGCCGTCGCCCGCGAGGCCGCGCAATTCGTCGAGCGCGGCGTCGAAGCCCTCGGCGATGAAGCCGCCGTCCGAGGCGTCGATCGGCGGGGTCTGCACCAGCGCGCGGCCCAGCATGTCCACCAGCGCGCCATGGCCGCGCAACTGGGGCATCAGGCGGGTGAGGAGGGCAGGGGGGCCTTCCAGCCCGTCGAGCAGTTCGTGCAGGTCGCGCGCACCGGCCAGGCCGTCGCGCAGCTGGCCGAGATCGCGGGGCGACCCACGACCCGCCACCAGCCGTCCGAGCGCGCGACCGATATCGGGCAGTGCGCGCAGCCGGGTGCGCAGCCGCTCGCGGCAGGTGCCGTCCTCGGCGAAGCGGCCGACGAGGGTGAGCCGCGCCTCGATCGTGCCTGCCTCGTTGAGCGGCGCGGAGAGGTCCGCCGCCAGCAGCCGCGCGCCGGCGCCGGTGACGGTGCGGTCCACCGCGTCGAGCAGGCTGCCCTTGCGCTCGCCCGACTGGGTGCGGGTGAGTTCGAGGCTTTCGCGCGTCGCCGCGTCGATCGCCATATGATCCTCGGCGGTGCGGGGCGTCGGCGGTTGGAGGAACAGGCTTCCGCCCTGCGCCGTGCGATCGAGATAGGCGAGCAGGCCGCCCGCCGCCGCCAGTGCCGCCTTGTCGAACGTGCCGAAGCCGTCGAGCGTCGCCACACCGAAGCGGCTCTTGAGCAGGCGCTCGCCCTCGCCGCTCTGGAAGCCGCCGCGCGACGCGATGACGGCATCGGCCGGCCCGTCCGCCCCCTCCGCGATGACCACTTCGGACGGCCCCAGCCGTGCCAGCTCGGCATCGAGGCTGGCGGCGGGCACCGAGGCCAGCTCGAACCGCCCGGTCGAGATATCGGCAGCCGCGAGACCCACGCGCGCGCCCTGCTCGGCCAGCGCCACCAGCCAGTTGGCCGATCGGGAATCGAGCAGGCTCTCCTCGGTCAGCGTGCCGGCGGTGACGAGGCGGATGATCTTGCGCGCCACCAGCGCCTTCGATCCGCCGCGTTTCTTGGCCTGTTCGGGCGTCTCGATCTGCTCGGCGACGGCGACGCGATGCCCCGCCCTGATCAGCCGCGCCAGATAGGCGTCGGCGGCATGCACCGGCACGCCGCACATCGCCACGCCGTCGCCGCGCGAGGTGAGCGCGATATCGAGGGCGGCGGCGGCGATATGGGCATCCTCGAAGAACAGTTCGAAGAAGTCGCCCATGCGGTAGAAGAGCAGGCAATCGGGCGCCTCGGCCTTGAGGCCGTGATATTGCGCCATCATCGGGGTCTGGGTGCCGGCGGCGGGCCCGCTCATTCCGCTCATCGCTAGCCTGCTACCGGCTTTGTCTTGCTCCTGCCACCGTCATGCCCCATGGGCGCTCACGAAAGTTGTGGAGAAGAGGATGGCCGAACGCCTGCAGTTTTCCGAGCGCGAGGCGCTGGACTTCCATAGCCAGGGCCGGCCCGGCAAGATCGAGATCATCGCGTCCAAGCCGATGGCGACGCAGCGCGACCTCGCGCTGGCTTATTCGCCCGGCGTCGCGATTCCCGTGAAGGCGATCGCCGCCGATCCCGCCACCGCCTACGACTATACCGCCAAGGGCAATCTCGTCGCCGTCATCTCCAACGGCACGGCGATCCTCGGCCTCGGCAATCTCGGCGCGCTCGCGTCCAAGCCGGTGATGGAAGGCAAGGCGGTGCTGTTCAAGCGCTTCGCCGACGTCGATTCGATCGATCTGGAGCTGGCGACCGAGGATGTCGATCGCTTCATCGACGCGGTCGAGCTGATGGAGCCGAGCTTCGGCGGCATCAACCTGGAGGACATCAAGGCCCCCGAATGCTTCGTCATCGAACAGACTCTCCGGGAACGCATGAATATCCCGGTCTTTCATGACGACCAGCACGGCACCGCGATCATCTCGGCCGCCGGCCTGATCAACGCCTGCTACCTGACGGGGCGCGATCTCAAGGACATCCGGATCGTCGTCAACGGCGCGGGCGCGGCCTCCATCTCCTGCACCGAGCTCGCCAAGGCGCTCGGCGTGCGCGACGTCATCCTCTGCGATTCCAAGGGCGTGATCTACGAAGGCCGCACCGAGGGCATGAACCAGTGGAAATCCGCCCATGCCGCCAAGACGGATGCGCGGACGCTGGCCGACGCCATCAAGGGCGCGGACGTCTTCTACGGCCTCTCGGTCGCGGGCGCGCTGACCCGGGAGATGGTGAAGACGATGGCCCCCCGGCCGATCATCTTCGCCATGGCCAATCCCGATCCGGAAATCCTGCCCGAGGATGCGCTGGAGGCGGCGCCGGACGCGATCATCGCCACCGGCCGATCGGACTATCCGAACCAGGTCAACAACGTGCTGGGCTTCCCCTTCATCTTCCGGGGCGCGCTCGACGTGCGGGCGACGACGATCAACGAGGAGATGAAGCTGGCGGCCGCGCGCGCGCTCGCCGATCTCGCGCGCCAGCAGGTGCACGAGGATGTCGCGGTGGCCTATGGCGTCGCGCACAAGTTCGGGCCGGACTACATCATCCCGGCACCGTTCGATCCGCGCCTGATCGAGACGATCCCGATCGCCGTCGCCCAGGCGGCGATGGACACTGGCGTCGCGCAGAAGCCGATCGACGACATGGACGCCTATCGCGAGCGCCTGCGCGAGCGGCTCAACCCGACCACGGCGGTGCTCGCGTCCGCCTACGAGCAGGCCCGCACCCGGCCCAAGCGCGTGCTCTTCGCCGAGGGCGAGGAAGAGGTGGTGCTGCGCGCCGCGATCGCCTTCAAGGATGGCGGCTACGGCACCCCGGTGCTGGTCGGCGTCGACGACACCAAGGATCTGCTGGCCAAGCTCGGCGCCGATCCGGCAGGCTTCGAGCTGCACAATGCCCGCCATTCGCCGCTCGTGCCCAAGATGGTCGAGCTGCTGTACGACAAGCTCAAGCGCAAGGGCTTCATGCGCCGCGATGTCGAGCGCATGGTCAACCGCGATCGCAACGTGTTCGGCGCGCTGCTGGTCGCGCTGGGCGAGGCCGACGTCATGGTGACCGGGGTGACGCGCCCGTTCCGCTCCTCGCTGGTCGAGGTGATGCGGGTGATCGATCCGGTCCCGGGCCACACGCCGTTCGGCATCCACCTGATGGTGGGGCGCAACCATTCGGTCTTCCTCGCCGACACCACGGTGAACGAGCGCCCGACCGCCGAGCAGTTGGCCGACATCGCCCAACAGACCGCCGCCGTCGCGCGGCGCATGGGGCAGGAGCCGCGCGTCGCCTTCCTGTCCTATTCCACCTTCGGCAATCCGCCGGGCAAGTGGCTGGACAATATCCGCTGCGCGGTGGCGGAGCTCGACAAGCGCGGCGTCGAATTCGAATATGAGGGCGAGATGGCGCCCGACGTGGCGCTCAACCCCGCGCTCAAGAAGCATTATCCGTTCAGCCGCCTGTCCGGGCCGGCCAACGTGCTGGTGATGCCGGGGCTGCAATCCGCCAACATCTCGGCCAAGCTGCTGCGCGAGCTGGGCGGCGAGCGGATGATCGGGCCGATGCTCATCAACATGGAGCATTCGGTGCAG
>Ga0105239_10000320_pt1 | contig 70971 bp, 63 predicted proteins | sample KBSC44metaG_FD_92761 | JGI IMG/M metagenome (GOLD analysis project Ga0105239, IMG submission 92761) | Corn rhizosphere microbial communities from Kellogg Biological Station, Michigan, USA - KBS C4-4 metaG | ecosystem: Host-associated > Plants > Roots > Rhizosphere > Soil | place: Michigan, USA...
CGCCCAGGGAATGGGCGGTCGCCAAGGCGCAGTTTGCTGTGCTCTTCGGCGAGAGGTTCATCCGGGCCATGGCGGCCTGATGTTCAATCAGCCCGCCCATACACGGAATTCCTGACAGTCCCCATGTACTGCGGCTATGCTTCGAGACGCCGCTTCGACGAGCTCAGCGGCTCCTCAGCACGAACGGTTCCGGAGTGCGATAGGGGAGTAGCGTCCCTCGATCATACCGATCGCTTCACCTCGCTTGCCCGCTCGCCCCGGCTCCCCTAAATCCCCGCGCATGACATCGACCAACGACATCCGCCGCTCCTTCCTCGACTATTTCGGGTCCCAGGGGCACCAGATCGTCCCATCGGCGCCATTGGTGCCGCATAACGATCCGACGCTGATGTTCGTCAACGCCGGCATGGTGCCGTTCAAGAACGTGTTCACCGGGCTGGAGACGCGCCCCTACAACCGCGCCACCTCGTCGCAGAAGTGCGTGCGCGCCGGCGGCAAGCATAACGATCTCGACAATGTCGGCTATACCGCCCGGCACCACACCTTCTTCGAGATGCTCGGCAACTTCTCGTTCGGCGATTATTTCAAGGAACAGGCGATCACCCACGCCTGGACGCTGCTGACGAAGGAATGGGGCATTCCGGCGGAGAAGCTCACCGCCACCGTCTATCACACGGACGACGAGGCCTTCGATCTCTGGCGCAAGATCGCCGGCCTGCCGGAGAGCCGCATCATCCGCATCCCCACCAAGGACAATTTCTGGGCGATGGGCGACAATGGCCCGTGCGGCCCCTGCTCGGAAATCTTCTACGATCATGGCGATCACATCTGGGGTGGCCCGCCCGGATCACCGGAGGAGGACGGCGACCGCTTCGTCGAGATCTGGAATCTCGTCTTCATGCAGTTCGAGCAGCAGGCCAACGAGATCGTCGGCGAACTGCCCAAGAAGTCGATCGACACCGGCATGGGGCTGGAGCGCATAGCCGCGGTGCTGCAGGGCGTTCCCGACAATTACGACACGGACACGTTCAAAGCGCTGATCGCGGCCTCCTGCCAGCTGACCCGGACGGATACCGAGGGCGATCGCCGCGCGAGCCATCGCGTGATCGCCGATCACCTGCGCTCCGCCTGTTTCCTGGTGTCGGACGGCGTGCTGCCGGCCAATGAGGGCCGTGGCTATGTACTGCGCCGGATCATGCGCCGCGCGATGCGCCACGCCCACCTGCTGGGCGCGGCCGAGCCGCTGATGCACCGGCTCGTCCCCGCGCTGGTGACGGAGATGGGCGCCGCCTATCCCGAGCTGGCGCGCGCCCAGCCGCTGATCGAGGAGACGCTGAAGCTGGAGGAGACCCGCTTCCGCCAGACGCTCGCCAATGGCCTGCGCCTGCTCGACGAGGCGACCGCCGACATGGGCGAGGGCGACACCTTGCCGGGTGCCACGGCGTTCAAGCTCTACGACACGTTCGGCTTTCCCTACGACCTCACCGAGGATGCGCTGCGCGGCCAGAGCATGGCCGTCGACCGCGCCGGCTTCGATGCCGCCATGGCCGAGCAGAAGGCCGCCGCCCGCGCCGCCTGGAAAGGCTCCGGCGAGACCGCCGCGCAGGAAATCTGGTTCGACATCGCGGAGGAGCTGGGCGGCACCGAATTCACCGGCTACGCCACCACCGAGGGCGAGGGCACCGTCGTCTCCATCGTCCGCGACGGCATGCGCGTGAACACCGCGATAACCGGCGACGAGGTGGTGATCCTCACCAACCAGACGCCTTTCTACGCCGAGAGCGGCGGGCAGGTCGGCGATGTCGGCGTGATCACCGGCGAGGCGGGCTTCGAGGCGGAGGTGACCGATACGTCCAAGCCGCTCGGCCGCCTGCACGCCCACAAGGCAGTGATCGAGGGCGGCGAGGTGACGGTGGGCGACGCCGTCACGCTCAAGGTGGATGTCGAGCATCGCAACGAGGTGCGCGCCAACCACAGCGCCACCCACTTGCTGCATGCGGCGCTGCGCAACCATCTCGGCAAGCATGTCAGCCAGAAGGGCAGCTTGGTCGCGGCCGAGCGCTTCCGTTTCGATTTCTCGCATCCCAAGGCGCTGACCGGCCAGGAGATCGCCGCGATCGAGGCCGAGGTAAACCGGCACGTCCGCGAGAACGGCTCCGTCGGCACCCGGCTGATGACGCCCGATGACGCGATCGCGGCTGGCGCCATGGCGCTGTTCGGCGAGAAATATGGTGACGAGGTGCGCGTGCTGTCGATGGGCCGCGTGGCCGACGGCACCTATTCGGTGGAATTGTGCGGCGGCACCCACGTCACCGCGACGGGTGACATCGCCCTGTTCAAGATCATCTCCGAAAGTGCGGTGTCGAGCGGCGTGCGCCGCATCGAGGCGCTGACCGGCGAGGCCGCGCGCCAGTGGCTGACGGGGCGCGAGGACAGCCTCAAGGAGATCGCGGCGGCGCTGAAGGCCTCGCCCGAGGAGGTGCCGGCGCGGGTGATCAGCCTGATCGACGACCGCAAGCGGCTGGAGCGCGAGCTGGCCGAGGCGAAGAAGGCGCTGGCGCTGGGCGGCGGCTCCGGCAAGGCCGAGCAGGCGGTCGAGCAGGTCGGTGGACACGGCTTTATCGGGCAGGTGATCGAGGGGCTCGATCCCAAGGGACTGCGTGGGCTGGTCGACGAGGCCAAGCAGAAGCTCGGCTCCGGCGTGGCGGTGCTGGTCGCGGTCAACGAGGGGCGCGGCTCGGTCGCGGTCGGCGTGACGGACGATCGGAAGGGTGCGGTGAGCGCGGTCGATCTGGTTAAGGCGGCGGTGACGGCGCTCGGCGGCCAAGGCGGCGGCGGACGGCCCGACATGGCCCAGGGCGGCGGCCCGGATGGCGACAAGGCGGCCGAGGCGGTCGCGGCGGTGAAGGCGGCGCTGGAGGGGGTGACGGTGGGGGCTTGATGGAGGCGCCGCAGCGCCTTCACCGGCTCTGCACGCGCTTTTTGCACGTGTCGTGCTTCTCCAGTTGAGGAGCGCGGCGTTCGCTCGCTCCTCCTTCGCCGTCATGCCAGCGCAGCCTGGCATCTCGTGACGCAGGCGCGGCGCTTTGCCGACTGAGACCCCGGCTTTCGCTGGAGTGACGGGCAGGGCGCCACCCACATCCGTTCGCCCTGAGCTTGTCGAAGGGCTGCCCTTCTTCTTAGCCGCGCACAACAGAAGAGCAGGGCTTCGACAGGCTCAGCCCGAACGGGGAGAGAAGGTCGCCCGTGGTGAGAGCCGTCAAACCTCCCCCAACCGACGTCCGCGTTCCTTCGGGGCCTCGTCCATCCCGCCCATCTCCATGATCTCGGCGCGCTGCTGGCTGCGCTTTTCGTGGATCGAGGCGATCACCGGGCCGACCGCGACGCCGATCTCGGTCAGCACCGCCTCGGAGAGCTGGAAGGAGGATTCGAGCTGCTCGGGCACCGCATCGGTGGCGCCCGCGCGGTAGAGCTGGGCGGCGTGGCCGGCGTCTCGTGCCCGCACGATGATGGGCAGATCGGGATGATCGCCCCGGATGCGGCGGGTGAGGCGGAGCTGCTGCACCGGATCGTCCATCGTCAGCACCACCGCCGCGGCATCGCCGAGATGCAGCCGGTCGACCATCTCGGCCCGGCTGGCATCGCCGAACAGCACCGAAAAGCCATCGCCGCGGGCGCGCGCGACGGCGTCGACGTCGGCATCCACCGCCAGATAGGGGCGGTCGTGCGCATCCAGCATCTGCGCCACCAGCCGCCCGACGCGGCCGAAACCGATCACCAGCACGCGCGGCTTGCCGGAGGGGGCGGCGGTCTCCTCCGCCTGCTTGGCGGTGCGACGCTCGACGCGCTTCGATATGTCCTGCCCGGCGCGGGCGAGCAGCGGCGTGATCGTGAGGCCGATCGCCGTCACCGTCTGCCAGAAGGCCGCCGTCTCGGGCAGCACGAGCCCCGCCGCCTGCGCGGTGCCAAGCACGATCAGCGTCGTCTCGGATGGGCTGGACATTAGCAGCCCGGTCTCCGCCGCCACGCCGGCCCGTGCGCCGGACAGGCGCAGCAGGATCGCCGTCACCAGCGCCTTGGCGATGACGATGCCGGCGACCGCCAGGGTGAGTTCCATCCACTTCGCCCCGATCGCGGCGAGATCGATGCTCATCCCCACGGTGATCAGGAACACGCCGAGCGCGAGGCCGCGGAAAGGCGCGGTGATCACCTCCACCTCGGTATGATATTCGGTCTCGGCGATCAGCAGCCCGGCGAGCAACGCGCCGACGATCGGCGACAGACCGGCCGAGGCGGTCGCGATCGAGGCGAGGATCACGACGAGCAGGCTGATCGCCAGGAACAGCTCCGGATTTTTGGCGCGCGCCGCCTGCGCGAACAAGGACGGCAGCACGAACCGGCCAGCGACGAGCAGGATGGCGACGGTGATCCCGCCGGTCAGCAGGGTCTGGCCCAGTTCCGCCCAGCCGCTGCCGGCCGTCGGCCCCATGGCCGACAGCGCGAAGATGATCGGCACCAGCGCCAGATCCTCGAACAGCAGCATCGCGAAGGCCGAGGAGCCGACCGGCCCGCTCGTCCCCACCATCGGCAGCACCAGCGCCGTGGAGGACAGAGCGAGGGCGAGGCCGAGGCCGGCGGCGCCGCTGGCATGCTCGCCCGCCAGCGCCAGCGCGCCGCCGATCACGCCGGCGCAGAGCAGCAATTCGGCCGCGCCAACCCCGAACACCTTGGCGCGCATCGACCAGAGCCGCTTGAACGACAATTCCAGCCCGATCGCGAACAGCAGCAGGATGATGCCGAATTCGGCGAAGGGCTCGATCGCGTGCGGATCGCTGATCGTGACGTGGAACAGCCAGGGCCATTCCGGCGTGAACCGCCCGAGACCATGCGGCCCGAGCGCGAGGCCGACGAGGATGAAGCCGATCACCGGATTCACCTTGAAGCGCGCGAAGGTCGGGATCACCACCCCCGCCGCGCCCAGCATGACGAGCGCGTCGGAGAAGCCGGTGGAGGTGGGGGAGAAGCCTGCTGCCATGCGGGCATCATGACAGCGGGAAGCGCATCCGTCATCCCGCCGAGAGCCGGGATTTTGGAGAGGTGCGCGACGACGGCGGCGGCCGGGATGAGCCCCGTCTTCGATGGAGCGACGGGGTGGGGCGTTTGCCCGTTCGCATGGAGCGGGTCTAAGCCCTGTCCTTCGCTTCGGGCCATAGGGTAGAAGGGCGGCACTTCGACAAGCCCCGTGTGAACGGAGTCGGGCGCCATGGACAACCTCCAGCTCCTCGTGGTCGGCGGCGGCCCGGCCGGCATGATGGCCGGCTATCTCTTCGCCCGTGCCGGCGTGCGCACGCTGGTGCTGGAGAAGCACGGCGATTTCCTGCGCGATTTCCGCGGCGACACGGTCCATCCCTCGACGCTCGATCTGTTCAACGAACTCGGCCTCTACGATCGCCTGCTCGAACGGCCGCACGACAAGGTCGCGCAGCTATCGGTGGTGGTGCGCGGGCGGAGCTTCAAGGTGGCGGATTTCAGCCAGCTGCCGGGGCAAGGCCAGTTCATCGCGCTGATGCCGCAATGGGAGTTTCTCGATTTCCTGGGCGGCGAGGCGAAGCGGTTGCCGGCCTTCTCGATCGCGATGGACACCGAAGCCACCGGATTGATCGAGGAGGGCGGCCGGGTCGTCGGCGCCACCACCAGGAATGGCGAGGCGTTCCGCGCCGGCCTGACCATCGCGGCGGACGGGCGCGGATCGGTGCTGCGCGAGGCGGCCGGCCTGCCGCTCCGCGATCTCGGCGCGCCGATCGACGTGCTCTGGTTCCGCCTGCCCAAGCGGCGCGACGTGCTCAACGAGACCGCCGGCTTCATCGGCCATGGCGATATGGTCGTGCTGATCGATCGTGGCGACTATTGGCAATGCGCCCGGGTGATCGGCAAGGGCGAATATCCGGCGGTGCAGGTGCGGGGGCTCGATCGTTTCCGCAGCGATGTGCGCGCGACGGCGCCGATGGTGGGCGACGCGATCGATGCCTTGCGCGACTGGGATGCGGTGAAGCTGCTGAGCGTCTCGCTCGATCGGCTGGAGCGCTGGCATCGGCCCGGTTTGCTCGCGATCGGCGATGCCGCGCACGCCATGTCGCCGGTGGGCGGGGTCGGCATCAACCTCGCCATCCAGGATGCGGTGGCGGCGGCCAACATCCTCGCCGGGCCGATCGCGGCGGGGCGGGACGTGGACGGGCTGCTGTCACGGATTCAGGCGCGGCGGATGTTTCCGGTGCAGGCCATCCAGACGCTCCAGCGGACCATCCATCGCATGGTGATCGGCGCGGCGCGGGCGGACAGCATGTCCGATGCGCCCCTGCTGCTCCGCGCGCTGGACGGGATCGCGCCGCTGCGCTCCATCCCCGCGCGCATCCTCGGCCTCGGCCTGCGCCGCGAGCATATCGGCTCGCCGAAGGCGTAGGGTAAGCCCTCTCCCGCAAGCAGGAGAGGGCTCGGCTGTTCAGGCCCAGCGGCCCATTTCGGTTTCGAGGTTCACGCGGATCGCGTCGAAGAACTGCTCGGTGGTCATCCAATTCTGGTCCGGCCCGACGAGGATCGCGAGATCCTTGGTCATCTGGCCGCCCTCGACGGTGGTGACGCAGACCTTCTCCAGCGTCTCGGCGAAGCGGGTGACGTCCGGCGTGTCGTCGAACTTGCCGCGGAAGCCGAGGCCCTGCGTCCAGGCGAAGATCGAGGCGATCGGGTTGGTCGAGGTCGCCTTGCCCTGCTGGTGCATGCGATAGTGGCGCGTCACGGTGCCGTGCGCGGCCTCGGCCTCGATCGTCTTGCCGTCCGGCGTCATCAGCACCGAGGTCATCAGGCCGAGCGAGCCGAAGCCCTGCGCCACCGTGTCGGACTGCACGTCGCCGTCGTAATTCTTGCAGGCCCAGACGAACTTGCCGCTCCACTTGAGCGCCGACGCAACCATGTCGTCGATCAGGCGGTGTTCGTAGAGGATGCCGGCGGCGTCGAACTGCGCCTTGAACTCCTCGGCGAAGATTTCCGCGAACAGATCCTTGAAGCGGCCGTCATAGGCCTTGAGGATGGTGTTCTTGGTGGAGAGGTAGAGCGGCCACTTGCGGCCCAGCGCATAGTTCATGCTGGCACGGGCGAAGTCGCGGATCGACTCGTCGAGATTGTACATGCCCATGGCGACGCCGGCGCCGGGGAAGTTGAACACGTCATGCTCGATGACCTGGCCGTCCTCGCCGGTGAAGGTCATCTTCAGCGTGCCCTTGCCGGGGACGCGGAAGTCGGTGGCGCGATACTGGTCGCCGAAGGCATGGCGGCCGACGACGATCGGATCGGTCCAGCCCGGCACCAGGCGGGGCACGTTGCGCATCACGATCGGCTCGCGGAAGATGGTCCCGCCCAGGATGTTGCGGATCGTGCCATTGGGCGACTTCCACATCTTCTTGAGGCCGAACTCCTCGACGCGCGCCTCGTCGGGCGTGATGGTGGCGCACTTCACGCCGACGCCGTATTTCTGGATGGCATGAGCGGAATCGATGGTGACCTGGTCGTCGGTCGCGTCGCGATGCTCGACGCCGAGATCGTAATAATCGAGCTCGATATCGAGATACGGCTTGATCAGGCGTTCGCGGATCCACTCCCAGATGATGCGGGTCATCTCGTCGCCGTCGATTTCGACGACCGGCGTCTTCACCTTGATCTTGGCCATTCTGGGCGCTCCGTAGCTGGGGCCGGCAGGACGCCGGCAAGAGGGGTCCGGAGCCGCTTAGGCCGCGATGCGCTGCGGATCAACCGTGACAGCGGGGTTTCGAGGCACTAGGAATGCGCGATGACATCCCTCGAAAAGCCCGATCTCGGCACCAGCAGCGTGCGCTGGCGCTGGCCCTCCATCCATCCCGAAGGCTACAAGTTCGCCGGCATCGCCGCGATCGTCAGCTTGCTCTTCTTCATCTTCGTGGCGGAATGGCTGGGCTGGATCGGCGTGGCGATCACCGTCTGGATCCTGGCCTTCTTCCGCGATCCCGTCCGCACCACGCCCCGGGACGCGCGGATGATCGTCGCGCCGGCCGACGGGCTGGTGACGATGATCTCCCTTGTGCCGCCGCCGCGCGAGCTGGTGGGCGAGGGCGCGCTCGGCGCCGATCCGGTGACGCGCGTCTCGATCTTCATGTCGGTGTTCGACGTGCACATCAACCGCTCGCCGATCGCCGGCACGATCAGCCGCGTGGTCTATATCTCGGGCAAGTTCCTCAACGCCGATCTCGACAAGGCGAGCGAGGAGAACGAGCGGCAGCACATCCTCGTCGAGGACAAGGATGGAATGCGGATCGGTTTCACCCAGATCGCCGGCCTGGTCGCGCGGCGCATCGTGCCGTTCGTGAAGCCGGGCGACATCATCGCCGCCGGCCAGCGCGTCGGCCTGATCCGCTTCGGCAGCCGGGTGGACGTGTACCTGCCCGCCGGCACCGCGCCGTCGGTGCTGCTCGGCCAGCGCACCATCGCGGGCGAGACGGTGCTCGCCGTCGCCGGCCGCGACGAGCGGATCGACGGCATCGCGCAGTGAGGGCGACCCTCGCCATCCCTTCTCTCCGGCGAAAGCGGGGGAGGGCTTAGCATGGCCCTTCCTTCGCGCTTCCGCGATCGGCCGCGCCGTGGCATTCCGCTCCGCGCCGTCGCGCCCAATGCCGTCACCGCGTTGGCACTCTGCTTCGGGCTGTCCGCCGTGCGGTTCGCGATCGGCGCCGCCTATCACGCCGATGCCAATGGCTGGTCCAAATCCGTCCTGTGCATCATCGTCGCCGGTGTGCTCGATGGCCTCGACGGGCGCATCGCGCGCCTGCTCAAGGGCGAAAGCCGCTTCGGCGCCGAACTCGATTCGCTGTCCGACATGATCGCGTTCGGCGTGTCGCCGGCCGTCGTCCTGTATCTCTGGTCGCTCCAGTACATGCCACAATTCGGCTGGACGATCGCATTGTCCTACGCCGTCTGCTGCGCGATGCGCCTCGCCCGGTTCAATTCGCAGATCGACGCGACCGAGCAGCCCCGGAAAGCCGCGGGCTTCCTCACCGGCATTCCCGCGCCGGCCGGCGCCTATGCGGCCTTCGTGCCGATCTTCCTCTGGCTCGCCGCCAGCGATGCCGATCTGCCGGCGATCGCGGGCGTGTTGCGTTCCACTTATATTGTGGTGCCCTGGACGATCCTGGTCGCGCTGCTGATGGTGTCGAGCGTGGCGACCTACAGCTGGTATTCGCTGCGCCTGCGCCGGGGCATCCGCTTCGAGGCGCTGCTCGGCATCGCGCTGGTGGGGGCGGCGGTGATCGGCGCGCCGTGGCCGACCCTGTCGGTCGCCATCATCGCCTATCTGCTGACGATCCCCTTCAGCGCGCGGTCCTACGCCCGGATCAGGCGGCAGCGCGCCAAGGACGGGCCGCCGTCGCCGATGCCGCCTGCCAGCGACCTGCCGTCCTGACGCGCACCGGGTGGCGCGCGGTCCGCTGCGCCGGTTCGATCGACAGGCCGAGCGCCGCCTTGATCTTGTCCTGGTCCTGCAACAGCATGAGCGCGATCAAACCGAGCGCGACAATAGCCACCAGCGTGAAGGCGAGCGAAGCGAGAATGTGGACCATGACCTGATCTCCCAAAACCGAGGTTCCGCCCTTTCCCGAGGATGCAGAACGACTTGTCGTGTTTCCCGTTCCATTTGTTCCTGTTTTGTTCGCCTGTCAAGCGGCGCGACGAAGAACGCATCGGCGCATCATTTCATCGCTTTGTCGTAAATCCTTCAAAATCAGCCTCGCCGGTTGCATTTTTCGGCTCCCCCCGCTAAGGGGCCGCCCATCCCACACGCAGGGCGCCATAAACCGGTGCTGACATGTGTCAGTCACTGCCCTGCGGAGGTACAACCGGAAGGAGATATCCTATGGCGGCACCGTCCGTCTCGATGCATCAGTTGCTCGACGTTGGCGCGCATTTCGGCCACCAGACCCACCGCTGGAACCCGAAGATGAAGCCCTACATCTTCGGCGATCGCAACGGCGTCCATATCATCGACCTGTCGCAGACCGTGCCGCTCTTCGCGCGCGCGCTCGATTTCGTGAACGACACCGTCGCGCGCGGCGGCAAGGTGCTGTTCGTCGGCACCAAGCGCCAGGCGCAGGATCCGATCGCCGACGCCGCCCGCCAGTCGGGCCAGCATTTCGTCAACCATCGCTGGCTGGGCGGCATGCTCACCAACTGGAAGACCATCTCGGGCTCGATCAAGCGCTTCAAGGCGCTGGAAGAGCAGCTGTCGGGCGACACCGCCGGCCTCACCAAGAAAGAAGTCCTCCAGCTCACCCGCGAGCGCGACAAGTTCGAGCTGTCGCTCGGCGGCATCCGCGACATGGGCGGCATCCCGGACGTGATGTTCGTGATCGACGCCAACAAGGAAGAGCTGGCGATCAAGGAAGCCAACACGCTGGGCATCCCGGTCGTCGCGATCCTCGATTCGAACGTCTCGCCCGATGGCATCGCCTTCCCGATTCCGGCGAACGACGACGCCAGCCGCGCCATCCGCCTCTATTGCGAGCTGATCGCCGAGGCGGCGACCCGTGGCGGCCAGGGCGCCCGCGCCAGCAGCGGCACCGATCTGGGCGCGATGGACGAGCCGCCGGCGGAAGCGGCGCTCGCCTGATTTTTCATCGTCATCCCGGCGTAAGCTGGGATCTCTATCGGCGGGCCACCGCGCCCGCCCCAAGGAGGCCCCAGCTTTCGCTGGGGCGACGTGCTTGTAAGACCTGAAAGGAAAACTGCATGGCGGAGATCACCGCTGCCACCGTCAAGGAACTGCGCGAGCGCTCGGGCGCCGGCATGATGGACTGCAAGAAGGCGCTCAGCGAGACTGCCGGCGACATGGAAGCCGCCGTCGACTGGCTGCGCTCCAAGGGTCTCGCCGCCGCCGCCAAGAAGTCGAGCCGCACCGCCGCCGAGGGCCTGGTCGGCGTTGCCGTCGCCGGCACCAAGGGCGCGGCCGTCGAGGTCAATTCCGAGACCGACTTCGTCGCCAAGAACGACCAGTTCCAGGGTTTCGTGAAGGTCGTCACCGGTATCGCGCTGGAAAAGGCGATCGAGGACGTCGAGCAGCTCAAGAACGCCGCCTATCCGGGTGGCGGCACCGTCGGCGACGCGCTGACCGCCAACGTCGCCACCATCGGCGAGAACCAGACGCTGCGTCGCTCCAGGGTGCTGGAAGTGTCGCAGGGCGCGGTCGTGCCCTACGTCCACAACCAGACCGTGCCGGGCCTCGGCAAGATCGGCGTGCTCGTCGCGCTGGAATCGGATGCCGGCGTGGATGTGCTGGAGCCGCTCGGCAAGCAGCTGGCGATGCACATCGCCGCGGCCTTCCCGCAGGCTCTGCACCACGACCATCTCGACCAGGCGACCATCGAGCGCGAGCGCGTGATCGCCCGCGAGAAGGCCGCCGAGAGCGGCAAGCCCGAGAACATCATCGAGAAGATGGTCGAGGGCGCGGTCCAGAAGTTCCGGAAGGAGGCCGCGCTCCTGTCGCAGCTCTTCGTCATGGACAACAAGACCCCGATCGAGGAGGTCGTGGCCAAGGCGGGCAAGGATGCCGGCACCAAGATCGTGCTGAAGGACTATGTCCGCTTCCAGCTCGGCGAGGGCATCGAGAAGGCCGAGAGCGACTTCGCTGCCGAGGTGGCCGCTGCTGCCGGCGTGAAGGCGTAACAGCCTCTTCGCTTCGGAATGGGGCGCCCGCCGGCTGCGGCGGGCGCCCTTTTTCTTGCCCTTCGCTCCCGGAAAAGGGGGGCTGGATGCGGCTGCACCATTTCTCCTTTTCCGCCACGCTTGGCAGGCGGAGGCCCCGCCACTAAGGTGCGCGCCACTTCGAGACAGAAGGGATTCTCCCCCGCTTATGACACGCCCGACTTTCCGAAGGATCCTGCTCAAGCTCTCGGGCGAGGTGCTGATGGGCCCCGGCCAGTTCGGCATTGATCCCGATACGGTGCAGCGCGTCGCCCGGGAGATCGTGGAGGTCAAGGAAGCGGGCTACGAGCTCTGCATCGTGGTCGGCGGCGGCAACATCTTCCGGGGCATCGCCGGCGCGGCCAAGGGATTCGAGCGCGCGAGCGCCGATTATATGGGCATGCTCGCCACCGTGATGAACGCCATCGCGGTGCAGAACGTGCTGGAGCAGAATGGCGTCGATACCCGCGTCCAGTCGGCGATCCCGATGGCGTCGGTCTGCGAGCCCTTCATCCGCCGCCGCGCCATTCGGCACCTCGAAAAGGGGCGGGTGGTGATCTTCGCCGCCGGCGTCGGCTCGCCCTTCTTCACGACGGATTCGGGCGCGGCGCTCCGGGCCGCCGAGATGAACTGCGATGCGCTGTTCAAGGGCACCTCGGTCGATGGCGTCTACGATGCCGATCCCAAGAAGGTGCCGGATGCCAACCGCTACGACGAAATCGGCTTCAGCGACGTGCTGAGCCGCGACCTCAAGATCATGGACGCCAGCGCCATCGCGCTGTGCCGCGACAACAACGTCCCCATCGTCGTGTTCAACATCCGCGAGCAGGGCAATCTGCTCAAGGTGCTCGGCGGGGATGGCATCGCGACGATCGTCCGCAACGGAGAATAAGATTATGGCGGGACCCGCTTACGACAAGGCCGATCTCGAGCGCCGCATGGCCGGCGCGGTGGACAGCCTGAAGCACGATCTCCAGGGCCTGCGCACCGGCCGCGCATCGACCGCGCTGCTCGATCCGGTGAACGTCACCGTCTACGGCGCGCAGATGCCGCTCAACCAGGTCGCCACCGTCTCGGTGCCCGAGCCGCGCCTGATCTCGGTGCAGGTGTGGGATAAGACCAATGTCGGCCCGGTCGACAAGGCGATCCGTTCGGCTGGCCTCGGCCTCAACCCGATCGTCGACGGCACCACGCTGCGCCTGCCGATTCCGGACCTGACCGAGGAGCGCCGCAAGGAACTCGCCAAGCTGTGCGGCGGCTATGCCGAGAAGGCCAAGATCGCGGTGCGCAACGTGCGCCGAGACGGCATGGACGATCTCAAGACCGACGAGAAGAAGAACGGCCTGTCCGAGGACGAGCGCAAGCGCCACGAGACCGAGGTGCAGAAGCTGACCGACGCCACCATCGCCGACATCGACACGGTGACGGCGGCGAAGGAGAAGGAAATTCTCGGCAAGTGACATCCGTTTCCGCCAGCGCTGCCGCGGGGGGCAGCACCGGCCTGACGATGCCGCGCCATGTCGCGATCATCATGGATGGCAATGGTCGCTGGGCGAAGGCGCGGTTCCTGCCGCGCCTCGCCGGCCACCGGCAGGGCGTCGAGGCGGTGAAGCGCACGGTGCGCGCCGCCGGCGATCTCGGGCTGGAAGCGCTGACGCTCTACGCCTTCAGCTCGGAAAACTGGCGCCGCCCGGCGGCCGAGATCGCGGACCTGATGGGTCTGCTCCGCCGCTTCATCCGCTCCGAGCTGGACGAGATCACGCGCGAGGGCGTGAAGCTGCGCGTCATCGGCGATTATCGCAAGCTGGAGCCGGATCTGGTGGCCCTGCTCGACGATGCGGTGGCAAGAACAGCCTCCAACACCCGGCTGACGCTGGCGATCGCGCTCAATTACGGGGCGCAGGACGAACTGCTGCGCGCCACCCGCCGCCTGATGCGCGAGGCGCGGGCCGGGGAGATCGACCCCGATGCGCTGGATGATGCCGCGTTCGAGAAACGGCTCGATACGGACGGGCTGCCCAGGCTCGATCTGCTGATCCGCACCTCGGGCGAGCAGCGGCTCTCCAATTTCCTGCTGTGGCAGGCGGCCTATGCCGAGCTGGTCTTCACCGACACGCTGTGGCCCGATTTCGACGGCGCCCATCTGGCCGCCGCGATCGACAGCTTCGGCCAGCGCGAGCGGCGCTACGGAGGGCTATGAGCGCCGAGCCTGCTGTCGCGCCGAAGAAGACGTCCGACCTTGCCATCCGGACCGTCACCGGCATCGCCCTGATCCTCGTGGCGGTCGCCTGCCTGATCTACGGGCAGGATCCGTTCTGGCTGCTGCTGACCGTCGCCGCCTTGGTGATGCTGGCGGAATGGTGCGGGCTCGTCGCCGCGCCGCGCTGGCAGATGTGGGTGGCGCTGCCCGGCCTGCTCGCCGCCACGTTGCTCGAGAATATCCATGTCGACGTGCCGGTGACGGCGAGCTGGTACACCTTGCTCGCGACGACGCTCGCGGTGGGCATCTTCACGCGCAACCCGAAGCTGGTGGCGGGCATGCTCTATGCCGGCCTGCCGGTGCTGTCGCTCTTCTACATCCACGCCCAGTATGACGGGATCGACCTGAGTTTCTGGACGCTGGCGATCGTCTGGGCGACCGATATCGGCGCCTATTTCTCGGGCCGCACCTTCGGCGGCCCCAAGCTCGCGCCGGTATGGAGCCCGAACAAGACCTGGTCCGGCCTGATCGGCGGCATGATCGCGGCGGAGGCGGTGGGGATCGGCCTGACCTTCGTCCTGCACGTGCCCCTGCATCTCGCGGTGCTGGCGGGAATCCTCGCCGTCGCGGCGCAGATGGGCGATCTGTTCGAGAGCCAGATGAAGCGGCGCGCGGGCGTCAAGGATTCGGGAAAGTTGCTGCCGGGACACGGCGGCGTGATGGATCGTCTCGATGGATGCGTGCCGGTGCTCTGCATCGTGGCGCTGATCGTCGCTTCCGGTTATCTGTGAGCCCAATGCGCACCGTCTCCATTCTCGGCGCGACCGGTTCGGTCGGCACCTCCACCCTCGATCTCGTCGAACGCGAGCCCGATCGTTTTCATGTCGAGGCGCTCACCGCCTTCAGCGACGTCGCCGGCCTCGCCGCCGCGGCGAGGCGAACCCGCGCCAAAATCGCCGTGATCGGCGACCCGCGCCGCTACGACGCACTCAAGGACGCGCTGGCCGGCACCGGCGTCGAGGCCGCGGCCGGGCCGCGGGCGATCGTCGAGGCGGCGGCGCGCGGCGCGGACTGGACGATGGCGGCGATCGTCGGCCTCGCGGGGCTGGAGCCCACCATGGCGGCGCTGTCGTGCGGCAAGTCGGTGGCGCTGGCCAACAAGGAATCCCTGGTTTCGGCCGGATCGATCATGATCCGCGCGGCGGAGAGCGGCGGCGCGCGCCTGCTGCCCGTCGATTCGGAGCATAATGCCGTCTTCCAATGCTACGAGCCCGAGCCGGGCCGGGTCAGCCGCATCATCCTGACCGCGAGCGGCGGCCCGTTCCGCACCTGGAGCCGCGAGCAGATGCGTCCCGTCACCGCGGCGCAGGCGGTGAAACATCCGAACTGGTCGATGGGCGCCAAGATCTCGGTCGATTCGGCGACGATGATGAACAAGGGCCTCGAACTGATCGAGGCGCATCATCTCTTCCCGATCGGCGCGGATAAATTGGAGGTGCTGGTCCATCCGCAATCCGTCGTCCACTCGATGGTGGAATATATCGACGGCTCGGTGCTGGCCCAGCTCGGCTCGCCCGACATGCGGGTGCCGATCGCGCATGCGCTGGCCTGGCCGGAGCGGATGCGGACGCCCTGCCAGCGGCTCGATCTCGCGGCGGTCGGCAAGCTGGAGTTCGAGGCGCCGGACTTCGAACGCTTCCCCGCGCTGGCGCTCGCCAGGGATGCGCTGACCGCAGGCGGCGCACGTCCCGCCGTGCTGAACGCCGCGAACGAGGCCGCCGTCGCGGCGTTCCTCGCCGGTGAAGTCGGCTTCCTCGATATTGCCGCAATCGTCGCCGAGGTTCTGGCGCAATATGAACCAGATGCTCCGCAAACTCTCGCCGAAGTGGTGGCGATCGATGCCGAGGCCCGCCAGAAAGCGGCATCGGTAATGCGGAGGATCGCGGCGTGAGCGCTCTCGGTGGCTTTTTCTGGGCTTTGATCTGTTTTCTGGTGGTGATCGGCCCGCTGATCTTTCTCCACGAATTGGGCCATTATCTCGTCGGCCGCTGGTTCGGGGTGAAGGCCGAGGTCTTCTCGATCGGCTTCGGCAAGGAATTGTTCGGCTGGACCGACAAGCGGGATACGCGCTGGAAAGTCTCGATGCTGCCGCTCGGCGGCTATGTCCGCTTCGCGGGCGACATGAATCCGGCCAGCCAGCCGAGCCCCGAATGGCTGGCGCTGCCCGCCGCCGAACGGGTCAAGACATTCCAGGCGAAGCCGGTCTGGCAGCGCTTCCTGATCGTCTTCGCCGGGCCTGCGGTGAATCTCGGCCTGGCGGTGCTGCTGTTCGGCGGCGTGCTCGTTCTCTATGGCGAGCCGATGACGCCGCCCGTGGTCGCGGGCTTCACCAAGGGCTCGGTCGCCGAGGCGGCGGGCCTGAAGACAGGCGATCGCATCACCGCCATCGACGGCGAGCCGGTGCGCCGCTTCCAGGACATGACCTTCTACGTCAGCATGCGCCCGAATGCGGCCATGCGGTTCGATCTGGTGCGCGGCGGACAGCCTTTGACGCTGTCGCTGCGCAGCGGTGCCCGGGACGAGGATGAAGGCCTGGGCAAGCAGAAGATCGGCTTCCTCGGCATCGAGAGCGGCCCCGGCGCCATGCAGTCCGTGGCCTGGCGCGATCTGCCCGGTCGGGCGCTCTGGTATAGCTGGACGTCCTTCAAGGCGACCATCACCGGCATCGCCCAGGTGATCGGCGGCGAGCGATCGGCGAAGGAATTGAGCGGGCCGGTCGGCGTCGCGCGCGTGGCCGGCGTCGCCGCCGACATGGGCTGGTTCGCGATCCTCGTCCTGATGGCCGGCATCTCGATCAATCTGGGGTTCATCAACCTGCTGCCAATCCCGATGCTCGATGGCGGCCATCTCCTCTTCTACATCGTCGAAGCGGTGCGCCGGCGGCCCGTGGAGCCGCAGGTGCAGGAATGGGCGTTCCGATCGGGGCTTGCGCTCCTGCTCGGTCTCATGCTGTTCGTGACGTTCAACGATCTCGGTTCGGCGGGGTTGTGGCAGAAGCTGGCCGGGTTGATCGGCTGAATGGGTTGTTTCGCCTTGTTGTTATCGACTTGGGCGGGTTGATCGGGCGCCGCTGATCGGGCAGGGGCGTAACACTGGGAGCAGCGGGCCTCGCGTGGGGCGCCGTGCAATCGCGAGGGCGGGTACAAGCGTGAATATCGAAGGCAAGCACAGCCGGATCGTGTCCGTGCTGCTGATCGGAACGATCCTCGGCGCCGGCTATGTCGTGCCCGCCGAGGCCGCCAAGACGCCGAAGCCCCATGGCGTTCCGGTGCCCGTCGCCGCGCCGGCGCCGACGGTGCCCGCTCCGGAGGCGGCATCTCCCTCCGAGACGATCCGCACGATCAAGGTGGTGGGCAACCAGCGCCTCGAGGCCGAGACGGTGCTGTCTTACATCGCGCTCAAGGTCGGCGACCAATATACCCGCGAGGCCGGCGACACCGCGCTCAAGGCGCTCTACGCGACCGAATTGTTCGCCGACGTCCAGATCAAGGACGAGAATGCCGGCGACATCGTCATCCAGGTCCGCGAGAACCCGGTCGTCAACCGCATCGTGCTGGAAGGCAACAAGCGGCTGAAGAACGACAAGATCATGCCGGAGATCAAGCTCTCCGCGCGCGAGATCTTCACCCGCTCCAAGGTCCGCGCCGACGTCGGCCGCATCATCGAGCTCTATCGCCGCCAGGGCCGCTATGCCGCGACGGTCGATCCGCAGATGGTGCTGCTCGACCAGAACCGCGTCGACGTGGTGTTCGAGATCCACGAAGGCGACAAGTCCAAGGTCCGCCGCATCAACATCATCGGCAACGACCATTTCTCGGACAGCCAGCTGAAGGGGCAGATGGCCACCAAGGAGGCCACGCTCACCCACTTCCTGTCGTCGGGCACCAGCTACGATCCCGATCGCATGGCCTACGACCAGCAGAAGATGCGCCAGTTCTACCTGACGCAGGGCTATGCCGATTTCCGCGTGGTCTCCGCCGTCGCCGAGCTGACGCCGGACAAGAAGGACTTCATCATCACGTACGTGGTGGAGGAAGGGAAGCGCTACAAGTTCGGCGACATCAACGTCGAGAGCGACATTCGCGACCTCAAGGCCGACCAGCTCCGCCCGATGATCCGCATCGAGAAGGGCGAGTGGTACAACGCCAAGACCGTGGAAGACACGGTCGATTCGCTGACCGAGACGGCCGGTCTGCTGGGTTATGCCTTCGCCAACATCGATCCCGACTTCAACCGCGACGGCGACAAGCTGACGATGGGCGTCACCTTCAAGGTGAACCAGACGCCGCGCGTCTATGTCGAGCGGATCGACATCAACGGCAACACGCTCACCCAGGACAAGGTGGTGCGCCGCGAATTCCGCCTGGCCGAGGGCGACGCCTTCAACGGCTATTCGGTGAAGCGCTCGCGCGATCGCATCCGGTCGCTCGGTTATTTCCAGGACAAGCTGGAGATCGACCAGAAGCCCGGTTCGGCGCCCGACAAGGTGGTGCTCGAGGCGAACGTCCAGGAGAAGTCGACCGGCCAGCTGCAGGTCTCGGCGGGCTATTCGAGCCTCGAGAAGTTCATCGTCAGCCTGTCGATCGAGCAGAACAATTTCCGCGGCAAGGGCCAGACCGTGCGCGCGTCGGCCGATTGGTCGGCTTATTCCAAGTCGGTCAGCGTCGGCTTCACCGAGCCCTATCTGTTCGACAAGAATCTCGCGCTCGGCTTCGATATCTTCCGCCGCGACTATCGCTCGTTCGACTTCACCCAGAATGACGATCGCAACACCACCTACAACCAGACGACCACGGGCTTCCAGGTCCGCCTGGGCATCCCGCTGACCGAATATTGGACGCTGGCGACCCGCTACGGGCTCAGCCAGGACAAGGTGTCGCTGGACAAGGGCACCTATTACAGCACGTCGAACGCGGCCGGCGTGCTGGCCTGCGACCCGATCCTCGCGGGCCGCTATCTCTGCGACGCGGTGGGCAACCGCACAACCTCGTCGATCGGCTACAGCATCGTCTACGACAATCTCAACAACCGCATCACGCCGACGGCGGGCGACCGCTTCGTGTTCAGCCAGGATTTCGCGGGCCTCGGCGGCTCCGTGAAATATGTCCGCACCACCGTCCAGAACGACAAGTATCTGAACATCGGCAGCGGCTTCGTGCTGAACGTCCATGGCGAGGGCGGTTATATCCTGGCCTACGGTGCCAAGCGCTATGACGATATCAACGAAGAGATCGATCGCATCCGCCTGACCGACCGCTTCTATCTGGGCGAGCCGCAGCTGCGCGGCTTCGACATTCGCGGCATCGGCCCGCGCGTGATCCGCTACAATATCGCCTCGCAGGGTGCCGCGACCGATTTCAGCAAGAACGGCAAGCTGCAGGACGACGCGCTCGGCGGCCGGGCTTATTATATGGGCCACCTCGAAATGCAGCTTCCGCTCGGCGCCGGCGCCAAGGAAGCGGGCTTCAAGCCGTCGATCTTCATGGATATGGGCTCGGTCTTCGGCCTGAAGAAGCCGGCCCTCGTCAATGGCGACGGCACCGTCGAGCCGGACGATCCCATCCTGCAGCGCCCAGTGCTCGATACGGTGACCGGCAAGCAGCAGTGCGCCACGCCGAAGGCGAGCGACGGCACGCAGACGATCACGGACATCCCGTCGTCCGGTGCCTGCGCGGCGGGCACGAGCCTGTACAAGGCGTCGATCCTCGGTGGCACGGGCTTCCAGGAAGTCTATTATGGTGGCAATTGGAAACCGCGCCTGTCGGTCGGTTTCGGCGTTTCGTGGAATTCGCCTTTCGGCCCGCTGCGGATTGACATCGCGAAGGCGCTGATCAAGCAGAAGGGCGATCAAACCAAACTCTTCTCCTTCAACGTGGGAACCCAGTTCTGATGACCAAGATGTTCAAGTCGGCCATGCTGGCCGCCACCGCCGCCGTTTCGTTCGCGGCCGTGCCCGCTTTCGCCGCCGATGCCGGTGGCGCGACCCTCGTCGTCGATTTCGACCAGGTCTTCCAGAATTCGGCCGCCGGCAAGAGCGCGAGCTCGCAGATCAGCGCCAAGTACCAGCCGCTCGGCGCGCAGCGTAAGGCCGCGTTCGACAGCGCCGTCGCGACCTACAATGCGCAGGTCGAGGCCGTGAAGAAGGCGACCAAGCCCGGCACCCAGCCGCAGCCGACCCCGGCGCTGGACCAGGCCGGCCAGCGCGTGCAGCAGGCGCAGGATTCCGCCGAGCAGCTGAACCAGGAAGTCAACCAGGTCGTCGGCTATGTCCGCTCGCAGATCATCGATCATGCCCGCCCCGTCGCCGAGCAGATCCGCGCCGAGCGCAAAGCTTCGGTGGTGATCAGCAAGGACGCCGCGCTCGCGTCCGATCCGGCCAACGACATCACCGCGGCGCTGGTCCAGCGCCTCGACACCGCCTTCCCGACCGCCAGCATAGTGCTCCCGCAGCAGCCGGCGGGCCAGGCGCCGGCGGCCGCCAATCCGAACGCGCCCCAGGGCCGGTGACCGACACCTTGACGGACGGCGCCGCCATCGGCCCGCTGGATATCCGGCGGGTGATGGCAGCGCTGCCGCACCGCTATCCGATGCTGCTGGTTGACCGGGTCGAGACGATCGTCCCGCACACGTCGATCCGCGCCATCAAGGCGGTGTCGATGAACGAGCCCTTCTTCCAGGGGCATTTCCCCGGTCGTCCGATCATGCCGGGCGTGCTGATCGTCGAGGCGCTGGCGCAGGCCGCCGGCGTACTCGCGGTCGAAAGCTTGGGCCTCGCTGGCTCGGGCAAGCTCGTCTATTTCATGGCGATCGAAGGCGCGAAGTTCCGCGCGCCCGTCGAGCCGGGCGTGCTGCTGACCCTCGATGTCGAGGTGACGCAGATGCGCGGCAAGATCTGCAAGTTCGCCGGCAAGGCGCTGCTGGGCGACAAGCTGGCGGCGGAAGCGGATTTCACCGCGATGATCGCGGACGCGCCGACGGATTGACGCGCACCGCTTTTCTCCGTTCGCCCTGAGCCTGCTGGGGGCTGTCTGCCCCTTTGGCTCATGGCGGAAAAGGAAGGCCGGGCGTCGACAGGTTCAGCCCGAACGGGAAACTTTGAACGACGCCAGATCCCCCGGCGTATTGATATTGGCCAGTTCCTCGCCCCACGCGACGATGCTGGCCTTTATCGTTTCCGCCCAGGCGCGGACCGCGCGTGGGGCGCCGCTCCGCAGATAGGCGGCCAGCCCGTCCGCATGCGCGCTGTCCCACAGGCCGATGGTCGGCTGGCGCTGGAGCAGCGCATCGGGCGCGCCCAGCAGGTCGATGAGATTGCCGGGCAGAGCGGGCAGGTCGCAACTGCTGGTCAGCACCGCGTCGAAGCCATGATCCCGCGCATGGGCCAGCGCGCCGGCGAGGCCACCGAGCGGGCCGAGGCCGGGCTCGGGGCGATCCTCGACACGATGCATTCCGGGCCAATCACGCCCGACGACGACAAGCCCATCGCATTGTCCGGCGAGCCGCCCCGCGACATGCTCCAGCATTGGCCGGCCATCGATCAGGGCCAGGGCCTTGTCGCTCCCGAAACGGCTCGACCGGCCGCCCGCGAGGATCGCGCCCAGCACTCTCATGGCTTGCGCAGCCAGGGGGTTTCGACTATCGCGACCGCCTTCCGGGGCCGGTCGGAAACCGGCGCCTCTTGGAGTTTGCCCACGTGAAGCAGAACACGCACCCCGATTACCACTTCATCACCGTCCAGATGACCGACGGCACGACCTACCAGACCCGCTCGACCTGGGGCAAGGAAGGCGACACGCTGCTGCTCGACATCGATCCGCTGTCGCATCCGGCGTGGACCGGCGGCCGTGGCCAGCTGCTCGACCAGGGCGGCCAGGTGGCGCGCTTCAAGAAGCGCTTCGGCGCCATCGGCAGCATCGGCAAGAAGTAAGCCCAACTTCGGGTCCGTTCGGGCTTGTCGAAGCCCTGTTCTTCCGTCGAAAGAAGAACAGCTCTTCGACAGGTTCAGGGCGAGCGGATTGGGCTTTAGGGTTCCAGTTCCGATCGGATCATCGCGCCGTCCGCGTCCAAACGCGGTGCGGCGCGATGCGCGTTCTGGCGCTCGCCGTCGATCACGATCGGACAGGCGAGGCCGGGCAGGAGCCCGTCCGGCCCCGGCGAGGCGATCGCCATCCCGCGCGCGATCACCTGAGGGTCCGCGAACACCGCATCCATCGGGTTGATCGGCCCGCCTGGCACGCCCTGCGCGTCCAGCTTCGCCGCCAGCGTGTCACGCGGCCAAAGCGCGATCGCCTCGGCCAGGACGGGGATCAGCGATATGCGGTTCGTCACGCGCGCCGGATTGGTGCGGTAGCGTTCGTCCTGCGCCAGCGCATCGAGGCCGAGGATCGCGCAGAACTTCGCGAACTGGCGATCATTGCCCACCGCGACGATGATGTCCCCATCGCTGGTGCGAAAACTCTGATAGGGGGCGAGGTTGGTATGCGCATTGCCCATCCGCGCCGGGGCCTGGCCCGTCGCCATGAAGTTGAGCGCCTGGTTGGCCAGCACGCCGACCTGGGAATCGAGCAGCGCCATGTCGATATGCGCGCCCATTCCCGTCTCGCCGCGCCGGTGCAGGGCGGCGAGGATCGCCACGGTGGAATAGAGGCCGGTGAAGAGATCGGCATAGGCCACGCCGGCCTTTTGCGGTGCGCCGTCCGGCTCGCCGGTCAGCGCCATGGCGCCGCCCATCGCCTGGATGATGAAGTCGTAGCCGGCGCGGCTCGCATAAGGGCCGGTCTGGCCGAAGCCGGTGATCGAGCAGGTGACGATCCGCGGGTTCACCGCCGCGAGCCCGGCATGGTCCAGCCCGTATTTCGCCAGCGCGCCGACCTTGAAATTCTCGATCACCACGTCCGAACGGGCGGCGAGCGCGCGCACCTCGGCCTGGCCCGCGGCGCCGGCGATGTCGATCGCGATCGAGCGCTTGCCGCGATTGGTCGCGTGGTAATATGCCGCGTCGAGCGAGCCGCCATCCGCATCGGTGAGGAAGGGCGGCCCCCAGTGGCGCGTATCGTCGCCCTCGACCGGCCGCTCGACCTTGATCACCTCGGCGCCGAGATCGGCGAGCAGCTGTCCGGCCCATGGCCCGGCGAGGATGCGCGCCAGCTCGAGCACGCGCACCCCCTCCAAGGGTTTTGCCGTCATGGCGTCAGAACGCGCTGATGCCGGTGATCGCCCGGCCCAGGATCAGGCCGTGGACGTCGTGCGTGCCCTCGTAGGTGTTCACCGTCTCCAGGTTCGCGGCGTGGCGGATGACGTGGAATTCGGCCGAGATGCCGTTGCCGCCGTGCATGTCGCGCGCGACGCGGGCGATGGCGAGCGCCTTGCCGCAATTGTTGCGCTTGGCGAGCGAGATGAGATCGGGCTGCAGCACGCCGTCCTCCATCCGCCGCCCGATCCTGAGCGACGCCTGCAGGCCGAGGCCGATCTCGGTCAGCATCTCGGCCAGCTTCATCTGCACGAGCTGCTTGGCGGCGAGCGGCACGCCGAACTGCTTGCGATCGAGCGTGTAGCCCCGCGCCGCGTGGAAGCAGGCCTCCGCCGCGCCCATCGCGCCCCAGCCGATGCCGTAGCGGGCGCGGTTGAGGCAGCCGAACGGGCCCTTCAATCCCTCCACGTTGGGCAGCAGCGCATCTTCGCCGACCTCGACGCCGTCGAGCACGATCTCGCCGGTGATCGACGCGCGCAGCGACAGCTTGCCCTCGATCTTGGGGGTGGAGAAGCCCTTGGCGCCGCGCTCCACGACGAAGCCGCGGATCCGCCCGTCATGGGCATCCGACTTCGCCCACACCACCGCGAGATCGGCGATCGGCGAGTTGGTGATCCACATCTTGGCGCCGTCCAGCCGGTAGCCGCCGTCGATCTTGGTCGCTTTCGTCCGCATGCCGGCGGGATCGGAGCCGGCATCAGGCTCGGTCAGCCCGAAGCAGCCGATCCATTCGCCGCTGGCGAGCCTGGGCAGATACTTCCTGCGCTGCTCCTCCGATCCGTAGGCGTAGATCGGGTGCATCACGAGGCTGGACTGCACCGACATGGCCGAGCGATAGCCGCTGTCGACCCGCTCCACCTCGCGCGCGATCAGGCCATAGGCGACATAGCCGAGGCCCGCGCCGCCATATTCGGGCGGGATGGTCGCGCCGAGCAGGCCGAGTTCGCCCATCTCGGTCATGATCTCGCGGTCGAAGCGCTCGTCGAGATAGGCGGAGGTGACTCGCGGCAGCAGCTTGTCCTGCGCATAAGCCTGTGCGGTGTCGCGGACGAGGCGCTCCTCGTCCGTCAGCTGGTCGTTGAGATCGAAGGGGTCCGCCCAGTCGAGCGGGGTGATGGTGGGTTCGGCCATGACATCCTCAAGGCAATATCGTTGCCCGAGGCAAAGCGGGTTATCGGGCGGTTGGCAAGCCCTGTGCCCGAGCGACCACCTCTCAACCGGTCGGGCCGAGCCGGTCGAAGGACCCTGTCCTTCTCCTTTTGCTTGGGTGCCGAAGAAGGGCGGTCCCCTTCGACTGCCTGCCAAGGCAGGCGCTCAGGACAGGCTTCGACACGCTCAGGACGAACGGGGTGAAGGCGGACCCGTTACGCCCGTCCCACGCGCTTCAGCCAGCTCATTTCCTGCCGGTCCAGCCGGCGGTGGAAAGCGAGGCCGAAGAAGCTCTCGTTGGACCAGGCGACGGTGGCGACGATCTGCTTGCCGGCGGCATCGAGCACGATCTCGTCGCCCTTGCGCAGATCGCGGGTATCGGCGCTGAGCATCGCCCCGCCTGTCGAGAGATCGATCACCGAGGCGGGCAGGGGCGCCGCGCGATAGGCCTTCACGGTCGCATCGAGCAGCACCTCCTGCCGCTCTTCGCCACGACGCGAAGGGCCGGTGAGATGATCCGCCGATGTCGCCATGCCTTATGCTCCCGTGATCGTTTCGGGGGCATGGTAACCAAGGGTGCCTAATGGGGCGTTAAATAAGTTGGCGTGGCCTCGTCCTGCGTCGGGACGGATACCGGGAAACGGCCGTCTCACTCGCCGCCGCTGGAACGAGCATCCGCAGCATGCCTGCCACGATATCTCAGGTGCGCCTTCCGAACATAATAAATCCGTCACATCCGCCATGATTCGTATGGCGAAGATGAATTTTGTGAAAGCGAAGGCTGACGGCGGTGATGAGCAATTTCGTGTAATCGTAATCGTACATCAGTAAAGCACCGACATCGTCGTCCGCTCGCAGGACATTGGTCAATTGTTCGCCATCCCAGCTTCCGCGTTTTCGATTTTGTCCTTCTCGTTCGACAGAACGCCGAAATAGGGATCGCGATGTCCGAGTTGGATCCAGTCGAGATCCGTCTGGCGAACGCTTTGGGACATTCCACATTCCGTTTTCGAGTCGAAGAACGGGAAGGGTAGTGTGGGCGCTCGCACCTCTCATCAGACGAGGTGGCGACCATGCCGAGGATCGACTGGGTGCGGCCGTGGCCAGTCGATACGCAGTGGCCAGAATGAATCGCGGATTGGCGGAAGAGGTGGGATTCGAACCCACGGTGAGCGTGAACCCACGACGGTTTTCAAGACCGTTGCCTTAAACCACTCGGCCACTCTTCCGCTTGGAGCTTCGCCCTATCCCGGCCGCGCCCCAATGTGCAAGCGGCGCGACGAGGAGGGGTTTGCGCCTGCCCCCCGCTATGCCATGAGCGGGGATCATGGAGGCGGGGACATTGCGGAAATCGGCGCGAATCCTGGGGTTGATGGCAGCGGTCGCGGCTGGCGCGTTCGTGCCCGCGCGCGGGCCGGACGGCATTGCCGCGCATGCCCAGGCGCCGGGTGATGGCCAGCAGGCCGCCTTCCAGGCCTATCTGCAGGATTTCCGCGGCCGCGCGCTGGCGCAGGGGGTGACGCCGCGCACGCTCGATACGGTGCTGCCGACGCTCGCCTACAGCCAGCGCGTCGTCGATCTCGACCAGTCGCAGCCGGGCGGATCGCCCACCACGCAATCGGCCGCCATCTCCAACTTCGCGCCCTATCGCGCCAAGCATGTCACGCCGGACCTGATTGCGCGCGGCCGCGCGGCCTATGCGGCGCAGCGCTACAACCTGCAGAAGGTTGAGGCCGAGACCGGTGTGCCCGAATCGATCATGGTCGCGATCTGGGGGCAGGAGACCAGCTATGGCGGCTATACCGGCAGCTTCGATCTCGCGAATTCGCTCGCCACGCTGGCCTATGAAGGCCGCCGCCGGGCGCTGTTCGAGGGCGAGCTGGTCGCCACGCTCAAGCTGATCGACCGCGGCATCCCGCGCAGCCAGCTCAAGGGCAGCTGGGCGGGGGCGACGGGCTATCCGCAATTCCTGCCCTCCATGTACCTGCGCCTCGGCCGCGACGGCGATGGCGACGGCAAGGCCGACATCTGGACCAGCCCGGCCGACGCGCTCGCCTCGATCGGCAATTATTTCGTCAATGCCGGCTGGCGGCGCGGCGAGCCCTGGGCGGTACCGGCCTCGGTGCCGGCGTCGCTCGATCGCGGCAGCATCGCGACGCGGATGACCAGCCCGCGCTGCCCGCGCGTCCACGCCCGCCACAGCCGCTGGCTGACCATCCGCGAATGGCGGGCGAAGGGCGTGGTGCAGCTTTCCGGCCGGCCCGTCGCCGACGACGAATTGGCGACACTGCTGGAGCCGGACGGCCCCGGCAACACCGCCTACCTGACCTTCGGCAACTACCGGGCGATCCTCGATTACAATTGCTCCAACTTCTACGCGCTGTCTGTCGGCCTGCTCTCGGATGCGGTCGGCAGCTGACATCCTGACGCCATGCGTTCCCGCCCAGGCGGGGGCTCGGATCGGCGGCCGGCTCCCCGGTGGCGCGGCGGTGCGCTGGGCTCCGCTTCTCGGGCTCTCGCTGCTGCTGGCCGGGTGCGGCGGGGGCGGGATCCACCATCTCGTCAACGACACGCCGGTGAAGCTCGGGCGGCCCTATGCCGTTCGGGGCCAGACCTATGTGCCGACCGACGATCCGAATTACGACCAGATCGGCGAGGCCAGCTGGTACGGCAATGCCGAGCAGGGCAACCACACCGCCAGCGGCGAGACCTTCTATCGCCAGCGCCCCAGCGCCGCCCACAAGACGCTGCCGTTGCCCAGCTATGTCGAGGTGACGCGGCTCGATACCGGCGCGCGCATCCTGGTGCGGGTCAACGATCGCGGGCCGTTCGCGCGCGATCGCATCCTCGATCTGAGCAAGGAGGCCGCCGACGAGCTGGACATCGTGCGTGCCGGCCGGGCGATGGTGCGGGTGCGGCGGGTGACGCCCAATGGGCGCGATCGCGACAGGCTGCGGCGCGGCTATCCGGTGGTGCTGGGGTCGGTCGCGCCGTCCGCGACGCCGCCGCGCACCGGGCGGGTGGCGCCGTATATCACGCCGACCGTGCAGCAGCCGGTCGCCGTCGCGCCGCCGCGGCCGGCGCCGGTCTATGCGCCGCCGCCCCAGCGCCGGATCGTCGTCGCCAGCCCGTCCGATCCCGATGCCGCCGACGCGCTGGCCGCGTCGCTCTCCGCCGAAGGCGCGCGCGCGGAGCCGACCGCCACCGGCTATCGCGTCATCACCGGTCCCTACACCGACGATGCGAGCCTGTCGGCAGCGCTGGCGCGGTTGCGCGCGCGGGGCTATCAGGGGGCAGCCGTCATCGACGCCACACAACCACAAGAGCCGAACGGAACACCTTGATCATGAAGCCTGCCCAGTACGCCGTAGCCTTTCTCGTCGGAACCTCGCTGGCGACGCAGAGCTTCGCCGCCGCGCCGCCCTTCGACACCACCGCGCGCGTCGCCTTCCTGCAGGATCTGAATTCAGGCGCCGTACTCTATCAGAAGCAGCCGGACTTCCGCATGCCGCCGGCCTCGCTGGCGAAGATGATGACGGTCTATGTCGCGTTCAGCCTGGTCAAGAGCGGCGATCTCAAGCTCGACCAGAAGTTCACGATGTCGCCCGAGACCTGGAAGAAGTGGCACAGCCAGGGCTCGACCATGTTCATCGGCGCGGGCGAGCAGGTCTCCGTGGCGGATTTGCTGTCCGGCATCATCACGCTGTCGGGCAATGATGCCTGCGTGGTGCTGGCCGAGGGCATCGCCGGCACCGAGCCCGCCTTCGTCAACCTGATGAACCAGCAGCGCGAGAAGCTGGGGATGGTCAATTCCCACTTCGGCACCGCCAATGGCTGGCCGGACAATGGCGTCACCTACGTGACCGCGCGCGATCTCGCGACGTTGGCCGAGGCGACCATCCGCAACTATCCCGATCTCTACAAGCAGTTCTACGCCAAGCCGAATTTCGCCTGGGGCAAGACCATGGCGGGCGCCAACATCAACCAGGAGAATCGCGACCCGATCCTCGGCAAGGTGCCCGGCGCGGACGGCCTCAAGACCGGCCATACCGACGAGGCCGGCTACGGCTTCACCGGATCGGCCGAGCAGAATGGCCGCCGCCTCGTCATGGTACTGGCCGGCATGGGCAGCTGGAACGAGCGCGTGAACCAGTCGATCAGCCTGATGAACTGGGGCTTCTCGGCCTGGCGCCTCAAGCCGCTGTTCGCCAAGGGCAAGCGGATCGACACCGCCGAGGTGCAGGGCGGCTCCTCGTCCAGTGTCGGCCTCGTCGCGCCGAACGATCTCGCGGTGACCGTGCCGCTGGGCGTCGGCGGCATCCTCGGCCAGAAGGCCGGTGGCGACGCGCCGCCGATGAAGGTGGTGTATGACGGCCCGATCAAGGCGCCGATCAAGGCCGGCCAGCACATCGCCGATCTCGTCGTGTCGCCGCCGGGCCAGGATGCGCAGACGCTGCCGCTGGTCGCCGAGACCGACGTCGGCGAGGCGGGTTTCTTCGGCCGCATCTGGGCGTCGATCAAGGCGCTGTTCAGCTGGATCTGACCGTGTCTCACTCCGTTCGCCCTGAGCTTGTCGAAGGGCTGTCCTTCCTTCGTGCGACAGTGAAGAAGAACAGGGCTTCGACAAGCTCAGCCCGAACGGGGAAAATATCGTGACACAAGGCCGCTTCATCGCGCTGGAAGGCGGCGAGGGCGTCGGGAAGTCGACCCAGCTCAAGGCCTTGGCGGCCGCTTTGCGCAAGCGGGGCCATGACGTCGTCGAGACCCGCGAGCCCGGCGGCAGCGAAGGGGCGGAGGCGATCCGCCGGCTGCTGCTGGAGGGGACGGCGGATCGCTGGACGCCGGGCGCCGAGGCTCTGCTGTTCGCGGCGGCGCGCGCGGATCATGTCGCCAGGACCATCCGGCCCGCGCTGGACGCCGGCGCCTGGGTGGTGACCGATCGGTTCATCGACAGCTCGCTGGCCTATCAGGGCGGAGCGGGCGGCATCTCGATCGAGCAGTTGCGGCAGCTGCACAAGGTGGGATCGGATGGGCTGCTGCCGGATCGCACCCTGCTGTTGACGCTGCCGGCCGAGGAGGCGGCACGGCGGGCCGAGGCGCGCGATCGCGGCGCCTCGGATCGCATCGGTGGGCGCGATGCCGGCTATCATGCCCGCGTGGCGGAGAGCTTCTCGCTGCTCGCCGTGCAGGAGCCGGAGCGCTTCCGCATCGTCGACGCGCTGGGCGAGGCCGGAGCGGTGACCGAACGCCTGCTGGCGGCGGTGGAGGATCTGTGATGATCTCTCCTCGCGCTCGTTCCCGCATTTCCTCCGTTCGCCCTGAGCCTGTCGAGGGGCTGTCCTTCCTTTGTTTAGCCATCGAGAAGAAAGGCAGCTTCCTTCGACGCCGCTCAGGACGGGCTTCGACGAGCTCAGCCCGAACGCTGATTTCCGTGGCGGTGTCTTTCCCATGACCCTCTTCGGTCACGTCCCGCAGATCGCAGCCTTCAAGGAGGCGCGCACATCGGGCCGGATGCACCATGCCTGGCTGCTCACCGGCCCGCAGGGTGTCGGCAAGGGCAGCTTCGCGCGCGCCGCCGCGCTCCGTCTGCTCGCCGACGAAGCGGGGCCGCCGGTGCGCGATCCGGGGCTCGGGACGCCGCCCGATCACCGCATCGCGAAATTGTGGGAGGCGGGCAGCCATCCCGACGTCATGCTGCTGGAGCGGCTCTATCGCGACAAGACCAAGGATTATGCCCGTTCCATCACGGTCGACCAGGTGCGTGGCCTGTCCCGCCTGTTCGCCACCAGCCCCAGCTTCTCGTCGTGGCGCGTGGTGATCGTCGACGCCGCCGACGACATGGAGCGCAATGGCGCCAACGCGCTTCTCAAGCTGCTGGAGGAACCGCCCGCCAACTCCCTCTTTTTCCTCGTCAGTCACGCGCCGGCGCGGCTGCTGCCGACGATCCGGTCGCGCTGCCGGGTGCTGCGCTTCGATCCGCTGGGCACGGCCGACATGGCGGCCGCATTGCGCGAGGCCCTGCCCGAGGCGCAGGAGCGCGAGCTGGCCGATCTGGTCGCGACCGGCGAGGGATCGCCCGGCAAGGCGGCGCGCTTCGCCGGGCTGGACGTGGCGGGGCTCGACACCGCCATGGACGCGATCATCCGTTCCGGCGATCCGGACAATGGCGGGCGGGTCGCGCTCGCCCGCGAACTCGCGCTGAAAGCCGCGCAGCCACGCTACGAGATCCTGCTCGAACGCCTGCCCACCCGCATCGCCGCCGAGGCGAAGCGGCGCGAGGGACAGGCGCTTGCCGATGCCGTGGCCGTGTGGGAGAAGGCGCGCGCCCTGGCCGGGAGCGCGGTGCGCCTCTCGCTCGATCCCCAGGCGACGGTGTTCGAGCTTGCCGGGATGCTCGCGTCGCTCAACAGGAATGCGGGCCAACCCCCTCGATGACTGACCCATTCTACATCACGACGGCGATCAGCTATCCCAACGGCAAGCCGCATGTCGGCCATGCCTACGAAGCGATCGCGACGGACGCGATCGCGCGCTGGAAACGGGCGCAGGGCCGCGCCGTGCGCTTCCTCACCGGCACCGACGAGCATGGCCTTAAGATGGCGCAGAAGGCGCGCGACCTCGACGTCACGCCCCGCGCGCTCGCGGACGAGATGTCGGCCCAGTTCAAGGCGATGGATGATGCGCTGAACATCTCCTACGATCGCTTCATCCGCACCACCGATGCCGATCATTATGCCGCCAGCGCCGCCATCTGGGAGGCGATGAAGGCCAATGGCGACATCTATCTCGGCCGCTACGAAGGCTGGTATTCGGTGCGCGACGAGGCCTTCTACGACGAGAAGGAGATCGTCGAGAGCGATGGCGTCAAGCTGTCGCCGCAGGGCACGCCGGTCGAATGGACGGTGGAGGAGAGCTGGTTCTTCAGGCTCTCCGCTTATGAGGACCGGCTGCTGGCGCTCTATGAGGCCCAGCCCGACTTCATCCGGCCGGACACGCGCCGCAACGAGATCGTCAGCTTCGTGAAGGGCGGCCTGTCCGACCTCTCCATCTCGCGCACCAGCTTCGACTGGGGCGTGCCGGTGCCGGACGCGCCGGGACATGTGATGTATGTGTGGGTCGATGCGCTCACCAACTATCTGACGGGCGCGGGCTATCCGGGTGACGCCTCCCAATGGTGGCCGGCCGATCTCCATGTCATCGGCAAGGACATCGTCCGCTTCCACACGGTCTACTGGCCGGCCTTCCTGATGTCGGCGAAGCTGCCGCTGCCGAAGCAGGTGTTCGGCCACGGCTTCCTGCTCAACCGCGGCGAGAAGATGTCCAAGTCCACGGGCAACATCGTCGATCCGCTGGCGATGGCGGAGGCCTATGGCGTCGACGGCCTGCGCTATTTCCTGCTGCGCGAGGTGAGCTTCGGACAGGATGGCAGCTATTCGGACGAAGCCATTGTCACGCGGGTGAATGCCGATCTCGCCAACGGGCTCGGCAATCTCGCGCAGCGCTCGCTGTCGATGATCGCCAAGCAGTGCGAGGGCAAGCTGCCGGGGGCAGGCGACGAGCCGGCGCCGGTGCTGCCCGCCGCCCTGCTCCCGCGCGTGGCGGAGGCGATGGAAGACCTGGCGCTGCACCGCGCGCTGGAGATCATCTGGGAGGGCGTCAGCGAGGCCAATCGCTATTTCGCCGACATGGCCCCCTGGGCGCTGCGCAAGACCGATCCGGCCAAAGCCGACGCGGTGCTCTACTGGACGGCCGAGGCGGTGCGGCAGCTCGCCATCCTCGTCCGCTGGGTGATCCCGACAAGCGCGGACCGGCTGCTCGACCAGCTCGGCGTCGCGGCGGAGGCGCGCGATCTGGCGGCGCTGGACACGCCTTTGTCGGCAGGCGCGACGTTGCCCGCGCCGCAGGGCGTGTTCCCGAGGCTGGAGATGCCGGCGGAGGTCTAAATCCGTTCGTCCTGAGCCTGTCGAAGGACCGTCCTTCCTTTTGCGTAACGCCGAAGCGGAAGGACAGGGCTTCGACAAGCTCAGCCCGAACGGGTTGGAGGGTCGGGCAGGGTAGCCTTCCCCGCCGCTTCGCCCTATCTGCCGCCCCATGCTCGTCGACAGCCACTGCCACCTGAATTATCCCAAGCTCGTGGAGCGCCAAAGCGAGGTCCTAGCCGCCGCGCGCGCCGCCGGCGTGACCACGATGCTCAACATCTCCACCCGCGAGCGCGAATGGGCCGATATCGTCGCCACCGCCGAGCGGGAGCCGGACGTGTGGGCCTCGATCGGCATCCATCCCCACGAGGCGGACGAGCATCCGGATGTCGACACCGCCAAGCTGGTCGAGGCCGCGCGGCATCCCCGCGTCGTCGGGATCGGCGAGACCGGCCTTGATTATTATTACGACCATAGCGACCGCGCCCAGCAGCAATGCAGCTTCCGCGCGCATATCGTTGCCGCGCGCGAGACCGGGCTGCCCACCATCATCCACACCCGCGATGCGGAGGAGGATACCTATGCGATCCTTGCCGAGGAGATGGGGCAGGGCGCTTTCCCGGCGCTGATCCACTGCTTCACCGCCAGCCAGGCCTTCGCCGACAAGGTGCTGGCGCTGGGCCTGAGCATCTCGATCTCCGGCATCGTCACCTTCAAGAATGCGAAGGACCTGCAGGAGACGGCGAAGACGATCCCCGCCGATCGTCTGCTGGTGGAGACCGACTCGCCCTTCCTCGCGCCGGTGCCGCACCGGGGCAAACCGTGCGAGCCGGCCTTCGTGGCGGATACCGCGCGTTTCCTCGCCGATCTGCGCGGGGAGACGATCGAGGACCTGATGCGAACGACCTCCACCAATTTCTTCAACCTGTTCACGAAAGCGCGGGCATGAGGATACGGCTTCTCGGCTCGGGCACCTCGTCCGGCGTGCCGCGCATCGGCAATGACTGGGGCCAGTGCGACCCCAGGGAGCCCAAGAACCGCCGCCGCCGCGCCTCGATCATCGTCGAGACCGACGAGACCCGCATCCTCGTCGACACCTCGCCCGATCTGCGCGAACAACTGCTCGATGCCCAGGCCAGCCGGTTCGACGCGGTGATCTGGACGCACGATCATGCCGACCACACCCACGGCATCGACGACCTGCGCCAGATCGTCATCCTGAACCGCGCGGCGGTGGAGGGCTATGCCCGCCCGCACACGCTCAAATCGATGCAGGAGCGCTTCTATTACGCCTTCGAGGGCAAGGACGGCTATCCGCCGACGGTCCGCGCCAACGACCTGCCCGACGAGCTGCGCATCGGCGACATCCGCGTGCGCGTGGTGGACCAGCCGCACGGCGCGATCGAATCGGCCGGGCTGCGCTTCGACTGGAACGGCTATTCGGCGGCTTATGCCACGGATTTCAACGCGCTGACCGAAGACATGGCGTCGCTCTACAAAGGCGTCGACGTCTGGATCCTCGATGCGCTGCGCCGCAAGCCGCATCCCACCCATCCCAGCCTCGACAAGGCGCTGGGCTGGATCCAGCGGCTCAAGCCCGAACTGGCCGTGCTGATGCACATGGACAACAGCATGGACTATCGCACGCTGGAGGCGGAGCTGCCCGATGGCGTGGTGCCGGGCTATGACGGCATGGAGCTGGATTTCGCCTGAGCGCCTGGCGGGCGCTCAGCGCCTGCCCGGCCACATCCGCTGCACTTCGCGTTCGCCGTCGAGCCACTGATGCTTGAGCGCGCCCACCACATGCAGCGCGAACAGCGCATACAAGGCATAGGCGCCCCATATGTGCGCGCCGCCGAAGATGTCGTGCAGGCGATCGCGCGTCGCCGGATCGAAATGCTGGAAGAAGGCGATGCGCGGCCATTCGAACAGGCCGAACCAGTGCATCGGGTGGGTCTCCGCATCCTTCCAGGCCGAATCCATGATCCAGCCGGTCAGCGGCATTCCGAACATGATCAGGTAGAGCAGCCCGTGCACGGCGTGCGAGGCGGTGCGCTCCCATGGCTGGTAGCCGGCGGGATAGGCCGGCGGGCGATGCGTCAGGCGCCACAGCAGCCGCATGATCGCCAGGCCCAGCACGGTGATGCCGATCGACTTGTGGATGTCGATCGCGGGGCGGACCTGCGCGTCGGCGAGGTGCGGCCAGATCCAGGCCAGCGCGACGTTGGCGACGATCCCTACGGCAATCAGCCAATGGAGGAAGATCGCAAGGCTTGTATAGCGCGGTCCGGTCACTCAAATCCTCCTGGCATTGCACCACAGGGGCACCGCACGCCTCTAATGTGCCGGACATGAAATCCAAGGTTCAACTTCCAAGGGCAATGACGGCACGATGAACATGATGAGCCGCGCCTTCGAGGCGCAGTCCCCCCGCCTGACCCGGCGGCAGGTGCCGATCGCGAGCCGGCTGATCGGCGCGATCGGGCCGCTGCTGTTCGTGGTGCTGACGGTGCAGGCCTTCCGGCAGCCGGGTCTCGGCGGCTGGGCGGTGGGGATCGCCTACATCCTCTACGACACGGCGCTGCTGGGCATCACGGCGTGGAAGATCCGGCCGCTGCGCCATGGTGACGTCATGCCGCCGCCATCCACCCGCCGGCCGACCATGGCGGTGATCGTCGCCGCCTATAACGAGGCGCCGGTACTGTCCGCGACGATCGACACGCTGGCCGCGCAGAGCGATCCGCCGGATCTGATCCTGCTCGCCGACGACGGATCGGACGATGACAGCGCAGGGGTGCTGCGCCGCCGCTACGGCCTCGAGACGCCCGCGCTCGGCGAGCTCAGTGGCCCCGCGCCCGGCCAGCCCGCGCTCCGCTGGCTGCGGCTGCCGCGCGGCGGCAAGGCGCGCGCGCTCAATGCGGCGATGCTGCGGATCGACACCGATCTGGTGCTCACCATCGATGCCGACACGCTGCTCGGCGACGGCGCGCTCGCCGCGATGCGCGCCGCCTTCGCCGCCGAGCCGGAACTGGTCGCCGCCACCGGCGTGCTCGCGCCGATCTGCGGGCCGCACCTGATGGGCCGGCTGTTCCAGTGGTTCCAGACCTACGAATATGTCCGCAATTTCCTGTCGCGCTATGCGTGGATGCGGATGGACAGCCTGCTGCTCATCTCCGGCGCCTTCGCCGCCTTCCGCCGCGATGCGGTGATCGAGGTCGGCGGCTTCGATCCGGATTGCATGGTCGAGGATTACGAGCTGATCCACCGCCTGCACCGCCACGCGCACGATACCAGGCAGGACTGGCGGGTGCGGGTGGTGGGCGGGGCACGGGCCAGCACCGACGCGCCGGCCAGCCCGATGGGCTTCCTGCGCCAGCGGCGGCGCTGGTTCGGCGGCTTCCTCCAGACCCAGCACTGGAATCGCGACATGGTGGGCAACCGCCGCTTCGGCCGGCTGGGGACATTCCATCTGTCGGTGAAGGCATTGGACACGGTGCAGCCGATCTATGGCCTCGCCGCGTTCGCGATCCTCGTCGATTTCGTCGTCACCGGCCGATTCCACATCGCGCTGCCGATCCTGATCGTGATGATCGCCAAGATCGCGGTGGACCTGACCTTCCACCTCTGGTCGCTCGGCCTCTACCGGCGCTGGACGGGGCAGACCGAGGGGCTGGGCATCGGCCCCGCGCTGATCGCCTCGTTCGCGGAGCCGTTCAGCTTCCAGCTGCTGCGCCACGTGGGCGCGGTGTGGGGGTGGATCGCCTTCCTCTCCGGCCGCGAGACATGGGCCGCGCAGAAGCGCACCGCGATCCCGGCGGAGCTTTGAACCGGCGATAAGGGAAATTCTGGAGGCCCGAGCCGGAATCGAACCGGCGTAAACGGATTTGCAGTCCGGTGCGTAACCACTCCGCCATCGGGCCGCCAGAGCGGCGCCCAATGCGGTGTGCGGACGCTTCTGTCAATGGCCCCGCTGATCCTCGTTGCGGCGTCGCGGCGGAAGCCTTAGAGATCGCCTTCGGAAAATTACTGTATTGCCAAACTAACACAGTTGTGCGAGGGCAGAGACTATGAGCGGACCGGATTTCTCGTCGCTGCGGCGCGCGATGGTGTCGAACCAGCTGCGCACCAACAAGGTGACCGACGCGGCGGTGCTGGCGGCGATGGGCGCCGTGCCGCGCGAGCGCTTCGTGGGCGAGGACCAGAGCGGCGTGGCCTATCGCGACACGATCGTGGCGCTGGGCGAGGGGCGGGCGCTGAATCCGCCGATCGCGACCGGCCGCCTGCTGAGCGTCGCCCAGCCCGTGGCGGGCGAGGCGGTGCTCGTGATCGGTTCCGGGACGGGCTATGCTGCGGCGCTGCTGGCGGAGATGGGCTGCGCGGTCACCGCGCTGGAAGATTCGCCGGCCCTGATCGCCCGCGCTCCGGTGCCGACGGTCGAGGGGCCGCTCGCCGCCGGCTGGCCGACCGGCGCGCCTTATAGCCTCATCTATATCGACGGCGCCGTGGAGCGGATCCCGGATGCCGTCATCGATCAGCTGGCCGAAGGTGGCCGTATCGTCGGCGCGCTGAACGAGCGGGGGGTCACCCGCCTGGTCGTCGGGCGCCGCGTGGCCGGCGGCTTCGGTCTCGATGCCTTCGCCGATGTGGAGACGGCTCTGCTGCCGGGCTTCGCGCCGGCGCCGGCCTTCGTCTTCTAGAGGGTTCTCCAAGGGGGGAAGATGGTAAGCGTGGGAGTGAAGGCGGGAGCGGCGTTGACGGCGCTCGCCATGGGGATGGCCACGGGAGCCGCGCAGGCGACGACGCTCGCCGATGCCCTGCTTTCGGCCTATCAGGGCAATCCCACGCTCACGGGCGCCCGCGCGCAGCTGCGCGCCACCGACGAGCAGTCCGCGATCGCCCGCGCCGGCGGCCGGCCGACATTGGGTGGCAGCGCCTCCTATACCCAGGGCCTGCAAGGCCTGCGCAGCCAGCAGGGATATGACAAGTCGCTGACGGCGGGCGTGCAGCTCAGCGTGCCGATCTACCAGGGCGGGCGGGTGCGCAACGCGATCCATGCCGCCGATACGCGCGTGACGGGCGGGCAGGCCTCGCTGCGCGGCACCGAGGGCCAGGTCTTCGTCGATACCGTCAGCGCCTATATGGACGTGCTGCGGGACCGGGCGATCGTCGAGCTCAACGGCAACAACGTGAAGGTGCTGGAGACCAATCTCGAATCGAGCAGCGACCAGTTCCAGGCGGGCACGCTCACCCGCACCGACGTCGCCCAGTCGCAGGCGCGGCTCGAGGACGGCCGGGCGCAGCTGACCACGGCGCGCTCGAACCTGACCAACAGCGAGGAGAATTATCGCCGCGTGATCGGCCAGCTGGCCGGCGCGATCGATCAGCCCCCGCCGCTGCCGCCGCTGCCCGACACGGCCGATCATGCCGAGGATACGGCGATCGACAACAGCCCGGACATCGCCGCCGCCGTCGCCGCGGTGAAGGCGGCCCGCTTCGACACGCAAACCGCACGGGCGAGCCGGTTGCCGACCGTCTCGGCGACGGCGGGGACCAATTACTATCGCTATTCGGGATTTGCGAGCTCCGGCCTCGGCGCCGGAGCGGGCACGGAGGCCGGCGTCGGCTCCGGTGGCGGCGCGGTGTTCGCGGGCACCGCATCGCAGGCCGGCGTGACGCTGAGCGTGCCGCTCTACCAGGGCGGCCTGCCGGGCGCGCAGGTCCGTCAGGCGCAGGATTTCGAATCCGCCGCGATCGAGAGCGAGACCGCGACCGAGCGGCAGGTGGTCGCCAATGTCCGCGCCGCGTTCTCGACCTATCAGGCCTCGCTCGGCGTGATCCGGTCGAGCGAGGAGGCGCTCAAGGCCAACACGCTCGCGCAGGAAGGCGTGCAGGCCGAACAGAGTGCCGGACTGCGCCAGGTGCTCGACGTGCTGAACGCCGAGCAGGAGAAATTGCAGAGCCAGGTCAATCTCGTCACGGCGCGGCACGATGCCTATGTCGCCGGCTTCCAGCTGCTCAACGCGATGGGGCTGGTGGATTACAAGCATCTCGGGCTGAACGGCGGCGCGCTCTACGATCCCGATACGGATTATCGCCACGCCCGCCGCGCGATCAACGACTGGGACGAGAATCCCCGCCCGCAACCCGTTGCGAAGACGACCTATGGCCCTTCGCTGGTTCCGGAAAATCCCCCCGTGACACCGGCCGGGAACTAGGCATAACATGCGGTTCATGGCCCAGCCCAATCAGGAACCGTCGATGGAGGACATTCTTGCCTCCATCAAGCGCATCATCGCCGAGGACAGCGAGGCGGTCGGCGTAAGGCCGGCCAAGCTGCGCCGCGAGGCGATGGCGGCCGTCTCCTCCAGCCCGCTCGTCGCGGCGGTCGAGGAGGTGGAGCCCGGGCCGGAAGAGCGCGTTGAGGAGCCGGACGTGGACGTTGCCGAGCCGGCCGCGGAAACCGAAGCCGAACCTGCCGCCCAGCAGGCGGAGACCCCCGATGTTCTGGAGCTGACCAGCCCGATGCCCGAAGCCGCCACCGCCGAAGCGCCCCAGGCCACCCATGATGCCGCTTTCGCCCCCGCCAGCGCGCTGGACGGGTTGTTGTCCTCCACCTCCGCGGAAGCCAGCCGCAGCGCCTTCGCCGCGCTGTCCCAGCTGCAGGTGCGCAGCGAGGAGGGCAAGTCCAACACGCTCGAAGGGCTGGTGGCGGACCTGCTCAAGCCGATGCTGCGGGAATGGCTCGATCGCGAACTGCCCAGCCTCGTCGAGCGGGTGGTATCGGCCGAAGTGAAGCGGCTGGCGGGGAACTGATCCCGGCATGATCCCCCTCCCGGCAGGGAGGGGCAGGGGGCGGGTTCCTCTCCGGGGACCGCTCCACCCGACCACCAGCGAACCCATCTCCGCCTCTCCCGTTCAGGGCGGGAGGAGGTTGGCTTTTGGCGCATCCCCCTGCTAGGCGCACCTCGCCATGACCGAGCTTCCCAAGACCTTCGACCCCGCCTCGATCGAATCCCGCTGGTACGCCCACTGGGAGCAGAGCGGCCTGTTCCGCCCCGAGCGGCCCGACGCCGAGCCCTTCACCATCGTCATCCCGCCGCCCAACGTGACGGGATCGCTCCATATCGGCCACGCGCTCGACAACACGCTGCAGGATATCCTCGTCCGCCATGCGCGGCTGAAGGGCAAGGATGCCCTGTGGGTGGTCGGCACCGATCATGCCGGCATCGCCACGCAGATGGTCGTCGAGCGGCAGATGGACCTGCGGCAGGACAAGCGCACCAACTACACCCGCGAACAGTTCGTCGAGAAGATATGGGAGTGGAAGGCCGAGAGCGGCGGCACCATCACCCGCCAGCTCCGCCGGCTCGGCGCCTCGTGCGACTGGGCGAACGAGCGCTTCACCATGGACGAGGGCTTCTCCAAGGCGGTCATCCACGTCTTCGTGAAGCTGTACGAGCAGGGCCTGCTCTATCGCGACAAGAGGCTGGTCAACTGGGATCCGGGTCTCAAGACGGCGATCTCGGACCTGGAGGTCGAAACCCGGGAGGTCGCCGGCAAATTCTGGCACCTGCGCTATCCGCTGGAGGATGGATCGGGCTTCATCGCGGTCGCCACCACGCGACCCGAGACGATGCTCGCCGACATGGCCGTCGCCGTCCACCCGACCGACGAGCGCTACACCGCGCTGATCGGCAGGAAGGTGCGCCTGCCCGTCACGGGCCGCCTGATCCCGATCGTCGCCGACGAGCATGCCGATCCGGAGCTCGGATCGGGCGCGGTGAAGATCACGCCGGGCCACGACTTCAACGATTTCGAGGTCGGCCGCCGCGCCGGCATCGCGCCCGCCGACATGCTCAACATGCTCGATGCCGAGGCGAAGGTCATCCAGACCGCCGACGGGCTGATCCCGGCCGATTTGCTGGGGCTCGACCGTTTCGAGGCGCGCCGCATCCTGGTCGAGCAACTGGAGGCGGACGGCACGCTGACCGGGGTCGAGGATCGCACCATCGCCACGCCCTTCGGCGATCGTTCCGGCGTGGTGATCGAGCCGTGGCTGACCGACCAATGGTATGTCGACGCCAAGACGCTGGCGACCGGGCCGATCGAGGCGGTGCGCGACGGGCGGATCAAGGTCGTGCCCGAGACATGGGCCAAGACCTGGTTCAACTGGCTCGAGAATATCCAGCCCTGGTGCGTCTCGCGCCAGCTCTGGTGGGGCCATCGCATTCCCGCCTGGTATGACGAGGACGGCAACGTCTATGTCGCCGAGGACGAGGCGAAGGCCAAGGATCTCGCCGGCCCGCGCCGGTCGCTCACCCGCGACGAGGACGTGCTCGACACCTGGTTCTCCTCGGCCTTGTGGCCGTTCGGCACGCTCGGCTGGCCGGACGTCGATCCGCGCGAATTGAAGCGCTACCCGAACGACGTGCTCATCTCCGGCTTCGACATCCTGTTCTTCTGGGATGCGCGCATGGCGATGCAGGGCATGCATTTCTTGGCGGATGTGCCGTTCAAGACCCTGTATCTGCACGGTCTCGTCCGCGACGCGACCGGCGCGAAGATGTCCAAGTCGAAGGGCAATACGGTCGATCCGCTGGGGTTGATCGATCGCTACGGCGCCGACGCGCTGCGCTTCACGCTGGCGGCGATGGAGAGCCAGGGCCGCGACATCAAGCTCAACGAGAGCCGCGTCGAGGGCTATCGCAACTTCGCGACCAAGCTGTGGAACGCCGCGCGCTTCCTGGCCGCCAACGGCGTCGGCCCGTCGGCCACATTGGAGGCGCCGTCTGCGGAAGCGCCGGTAAACCGCTGGATCATCGCGGAAACTATCCAGACGGTGCAGGCGCTCGACCTCGCGCTCGCGGATCTGCGGTTCGACGAGGCGGCCAACACCCTCTACCAGTTCGTCTGGTCGCGCTTCTGCGATTGGTACGTCGAACTGGTGAAGGGTCAGGTGGACGAAGAGACCAAAGCGGTCGCCGGCTGGGCGTTCGACCAGATCCTGGTGATGCTCCACCCCTTCATGCCCTTCATCACCGAGGAGTTGTGGCATGCCGGAGGCCGCGACAGCGACCTGATCACCGCGCGCTGGCCCGCGGCGGACGCCCGCGCGCTCGATCCCGAGGCGGCGAAGGAGATCGACTGGCTGATCCGGCTGGTGAGCGAGATCCGCACCGCCCGCGCCGAGCTCAACGTGCCGCCGGGCGCGCGCCTGCCGTTGCACGTCCGCGAGGCGGGTGACGTCACGACGGCACGCATCGCCGGCCAGCAGCCCGCCATCGCCCGCCTGGCGCGCGTGGACAGCGCCGCCGGCGAAGCCCCGGCCGGTGCCGCTGCGCAGATCGTGGTGGACGAGGCGACCTTCGTGCTCCCGCTCGAAGGCGTGATCGACATCGAGGCCGAGCGCGCGCGTCTTGCCAAGGGCAAGGCGGCGGCGGAGAAGGAGCGGGATGGCCTCGCCGGCCGCCTCTCCAACCCGAGCTTCGTCGAGCGCGCCAAGCCCGAGGCGGTGGAGAAGGCCCGCGCCGATCACGCCGAGAAGGCGGCCGAGGCCGAGCGGCTGGGCGCGGCGCTCGCGCGGCTGGGGTGAGAGGCCGGAGCGCGTCCACCTTCTTTCCGTCATCCCGGTGCAGGCGGGGATCCATGAGCACGGCATCCGCAGTTGACGTGGTTCATCGCCTCCAAGGGCGGTGCCTATGGATTTCCGCCTGCGCGGGAATGACGGGCCTAGGGAGAGGAGCGGCCAACCGATGACCGATCACGCTATCACCCGCCTCCGTCCCGATGAAAGCTCCGCCGCCATCGCGCTCTGGCAGGTGGCCGGCCTCGTGCAGTTGTGGAACGATCCCGGCGCCGATATCGCCGCCGCGCTGAATTGTCCCACCGCCACGATCCTCGCCGCGCATGACGCGGCGGGCGCGCTCACCGGCACGGCGATGGCGGGCTATGATGGCCATCGCGGCTGGATCTATTACGTGGCTTCCGATCCGGCCCGGCGCGGGCAGGGAATTGGCGCCGCGTTGATGAACGCCGCCGAGCAATGGCTGGCCGGGCAGGGGGCGCGTGTCATCCGCCTGATGGTCCGCGCGGAGAACGCACAGGTTGCCGCCTTCTACGATGCGCAGGGCTATGAGCGCGGCGATTTCCTGGTGTTCGGCAAGCGGCTCTAGCTTGCCTCGCCCGGCGGGGGCGGCCACAGGACAAGGATGGACACCGAGCCGACTCCGCCGCCGCGCCAGCGGCCTCAAGCGCAGGGCGGGCGCGATCTCACCAGCGGGCCGATCGCGCGCACGCTGATGCTGTTCGCGCTGCCGACGCTCGGCACCAACATCCTCCAGTCGCTGAACGGATCGATCAACTCGATCTGGGTGGGCCGCTTCCTCGGCGAGAATGCGCTGGCCGCGACCTCCAACGCCAATCTCGTGATGTTCCTGATGCTGGCCGCCGTGTTCGGCTTCGGCATCGCCGCCACCATCCTGGTCGGCCAGAATATGGGCCGGCGCGATATCGAGGCGGTGCGCCGCGCGATGGGCACGGCGGTCGGCAGCTTCGTCATCATGTCGGTGCTGATCGCGGTGGTCGGCTATTTCGCCTCGCCCGCGATCCTCCATCTGCTGGCGACCCCGCCCGAGGCCGCCCGCCTGGCCGAAGCCTATCTCCGCGTGATCTTCATCGCCATGCCGGCCCTGTTCATGGTGACGGTGATCACCATGGGGATGCGCGGCACCGGCGATTCGGTGACCCCGTTCCTGATCATGATCCTGAACGTGGTGCTGGACAGCGGGCTCAACCCCGTCTTCATCCAGGGCCTGTTCGGGGCGCCGCGCCTCGGCATCGCCGGCGCCGCGACCGCCACCGCGATCGCCTCCTATGCCAGCCTGATCGTGCTGGTCGCGATGATCTACGCGCGCGATCTCACCATCCGCCTGCGCGGGCGCGAACTGCGCTGGCTGATCCCCGATCCCGCCTTGCTCAAGGTGATCATCGCCAAGGGCATCCCGATGGGCTTGCAGATGTTCGTCATCTCCTTTTCGGGGCTGGCGCTGATGGGGCTGGTCAACCATGCCGGCGTCGATGTCGTGGCGGCCTATGGCGTCACCCTGCAGCTGTGGACCTACATCCAGATGCCGGCGCTGGCGGTGGGCGCGGCGGTGTCGGCGATGGCGGCGCAGAATGTCGGGGCCGGCCTGTGGCCGCGCGTCGAGGCGGTGACGCGCTCGGGCATCGGCATCAACCTCCTCATCACCGCGGCGCTGATCGGCATCGTCACGCTGGCCGACCGGCCGATGCTGTCGCTGTTCCTCGGCGGCGCGAGCCCGGCGCTGCCGATCGCGCGGCATATCCACCTCGTCGCCAGCTGGTCCTTCCTGATGTTCGGCGTGACGATGGTGATCTTCGCCACGGTGCGCGCGACGGGCGCAGTGGTGGCGCCCTTGGTGATCCTGGCGATCGCGATGTTCCCGATCCGGCTCGGCGCCGTCTTCGCGCTCAAGCCCTTCATGGGCATCGAGGCGCTGTGGTGGACCCAGCCGCTCAGCAGCTTCGCGTCGATGGTGATGGCGCTGGGCTATTACCGCGCCGGTAGCTGGCGCAAGCTCAGAATGCAGACCGTCAGCCCGCGCGAACTGGCCGAGGCACCGCAACCCTGATCGCCTGCCGGGCGATCCGCGCGGTGACGGGGGTTCGGGCCAGCACCTCGCCGTCGATCGAGATCGGCATGGGCCTGGGGGTGGAGAGCCGGATCTCCCGCCCCTCGAAATCGCGCGTGGTCGTCTTGCGCTCGCGATGGCGTAGCACCGACAGCAGCCAGCTCCAGATCAGGTGACCGCGCGTCTCGCCGAGGACGACCTGCACCACGATCCGCCCCGAATCGACCGCCGCCTCGTCGACCAGCTCGACACCGCCATGATAGGGGCCGTTGGCGATACGGACTTCGACGGCATCCATCGCCTCGATCGTCGATCCGGTCTCCACGGTCAGCTGGAAGGCCTTGAACTTGATCAATTGTCGCGCCGCCCAGAGCAGGTAACCGGGGCGTCCGAGCCACGCCTTGAGCCCATGCGGCACCGTCTCGGCGATCTGCGGCGCGATGCCGAGCGTGGCGCAATTGGCGAAATAGTCGCCGTCGATCATGCCGAGATCGATCCGCTTGCTCCGGCCGCCCGCGATCACGTCCACCGCGCCGGCCAGATCCAGCGGGATGCCCAATGTCCGCGCGAAGCTGTTGGCGGTGCCGAGCGGGAGCACGGCGAAGACCGTGTCGGATCCGACGACGTGGTCCACCGAGCAGGAGATCGATCCGTCGCCCCCGCCCACGATGACCATCGGCATGCCCGCGTCGACCGCCGCCTTCACCCGATCCGGCATGGTCGAGGGATCGCGCACCGCCTGGGCGATGCGGAGGTCGATGCCGGCCTCCTCGATCAGCCGGCAGGCCTCCTTGAAAAGCTTCCGGCCCTTGCGCGACCGGGCGTTGACGAGCAGCGCGGCGGTGCGCGGCAGGGTGCCCGCCGCATCGCCGGACGGACCGTCCTGCGGTTCGTCCAGCGCGATGTCCGCCATGTGCATGCCTCTGGTCCTCGAAACTCTGCTAGGAGGCGGCATGATCGTTTCGGCCACGCCCGCATCCTTCCTTCGCATCACGCGCGACGGCGCGATCCGTTCCGTCGCGCGGCCGCTGGCGGTGGAAATGCCGATCGCGATCGAGATCGACGGGATCGGCTATGCCGTGATGATGGCGACGCCCGACGCCCTAGACGATTTCGCGACGGGCTTCTGCCTGTCCGAGCGATTGATCGATCGGGCGGAGCAATTGCTGGCGGTCGAACCGCATGGGGCGGAGCGCGGCGTGCTGCTGCGCCTCGCGCTGGCGCCGGAGGTGCGGGGGCGGGTGATGGACCGGGTGCGCCACCGCGTCTCCGAATCCTCCTGCGGCCTGTGCGGCATCGAGAATCTGGAGCAGGCGCTGCGCCCGCTGCCGCCGGTCGCCCCGCCGGGCCGGGTGATCGTGGCCGAGGCGATGTTCGCGGCGCTCGACCGGTTGCGCGATCACCAGCCGCTCGGCCGCGAGACAGGCGCGGTGCACGCCGCCGCCTTCTGCGACGAAGCAGGCGCGATCCGGCTGATCCGCGAGGATGTCGGCCGCCACAATGCCTTCGACAAGCTGGCGGGCGCGATGGCGCGGGCCGGGGCGGATTGGCGTCAAGGCTTCGCGCTCACCACCGCGCGCCTGTCCTACGAACTGGTCGAGAAAGCGGCGCTGGCCGGGTGCCACACGCTGGCCGCCATTTCCGCGCCCACCAGCCTGGCGATCGAACGGGCCGCGGAAGCCGGCATCCGCGTCGTGGCGCTCGCCCGGCCCGACGCGATGCTGGAAGCCGTCCGCCCAAGCGACTAGGACGATCCGCATGACAGCTTCCTTCCCCGACCTCCGCCTGCGCCGCACCCGCGTCGCCCCCTGGTCCCGCCGCATGGTCGCCGAGCATGTGCTCACCCCGGCCGACCTGATCTGGCCGCTGTTCATCGCCGAGGGATCCGGCATCGAGGAGCCGATCGCAACCTTGCCCGGCGTGTCGCGCTGGTCGGTCGACAATATCGCGAAGCGGGCGAAGGAGGCGCAGGCGCTGGGTATCCCGTGCATCGCGCTCTTCCCCAACACGCCCCAGCACCTGCGCACGCCGGATGGGCGCGAGGCGCTCAACCCCGACAATCTGATCTGCCGCGCGGTGAAGGCGATCAAGGATGCCGCGCCCGATGTCGGCGTGCTCACCGACGTCGCGCTCGATCCCTACACCGAGCATGGCCATGACGGGCTGGTCGACGAGGCCGGCTACGTCCTCAACGACGAGACGATGGCGATCCTGGTCGACCAGGCGGTGGTGCAGGCCGATGCCGGCGCCGACATCATCGCCCCGTCCGACATGATGGACGGCCGCGTCGCCGCGATCCGCGCGGCGCTGGAGGGGAAGGGGCATCGCAACGTCCAGATCATGGCCTATGCCGCCAAATATGCCTCGGCCTTCTACGGGCCGTTCCGCGACGCCGTCGGCTCGCGCGGGCGGCTGAAGGGCGACAAGCGCGGCTACCAGATGGACCACGCCAATGCCGAGGAGGCGCTGCGCGAAGTGGCGATGGACCTCGCCGAGGGCGCCGACACGGTGATGGTGAAGCCGGGCCTGCCCTATCTCGATATCATTCGTCGTGTGAAGGAGCGCTTCGAAGTCCCTGTCTTCGCGTATCAAGTCTCCGGCGAATATGCGATGATCGAGGCCGCCGCCGCCGCCGACATGGGCGATCGCGACGCGCTGGTGCTGGAGACGTTGCTGGCCTTCAAGCGGGCGGGCTGCTCGGGCGTGCTGACCTACCATGCCCCCCATGCGGCGAGGCTGCTCGGCGCATGATCGAGATGCCGCGCCTGATCCTGCGGCTGTGGGAGGATCGCGATCATGCGCCGTTCGCGGCGATGGGGCGCTCCCCGGCGGTGATGGAGCATCTCGGCGATCTCCAGACCGACGAGCAGGTCACCGCTGCCATCGCGCGCCAGCGGATGTTCCAGGCATCGCACGGTCATTGCTTCTGGGCGATCGAGCGGCGGGAGGACGGCGCCTTCCTCGGCTTCTGCGGGCTCAAGCCCGGCACGGTCGGCCCGATCGAGGGCGAGGTGGAGATCGGCTGGCGCCTGCGCGAGGACGCCTGGGGGCAGGGTTACGCCCGCGAGGCGGCGCAGGCGAGCATCGCCTGGGGCTGGGCCAATCTCGATGCGGCGCGGATCATGGCGATCACCACACCGGCCAACACCGCGAGCTGGGGCCTGATGATCCGGCTCGGCATGACGCGGCGGTCGGACCTCGATTTCGGTCACCCGCAATTCCAGCCAGGCGACCGGTTGTACGAGCATATCACCTACGAGATCGCGCGGCCTTCCATCTAGGCACCCGCCCAATCCTTTACGTCATCCCGGCAAAAACTGGGTCTCTCTGGGGCGGGCGCCGCGCGTGCCGCCTGAGATCCCAGCTTTCGCCGGGATGACGCAAAATGGGGAGCGAGCTATTCCCCGATCACATGCACCGCCACCTCGCGCCGGTGCGGCGCCCGGCGATGCTCGAACAGGTAGATGCCCTGCCACGTACCCAGCACCGGCCGGCCGCCCAGCACCGGGATCGACAACTGCACCGCCGTCAGCGCGGTACGCAGGTGGGCCGGCATGTCGTCCGGCCCCTCGTCGTCATGGCGGTAGCGGTCCGGATCCTCGGGCGCGATCGCCGCGAAATAGTCCTGGATGTCCGCCCGCACCTCGCGCGCCGCATTCTCCTGGATCAGCAGGGAGGCGGAGGTATGGCGGCAGAACAGGGTGAGCAGCCCCTCGGACACGCCCGTCTCCGCCACCCATTCCAGCACGTCGTCGGTGAACTCGACGAGGCCCTGGCCATGCGTGGCGATCCGCAGCGTGCCCGAGGCCTGCTTCATGCCTTCATGCCGCCGATATAGGCGTCGACCACGCCTTCGAGCAGTTCCAGCGGCACGCCTCCGGTCTTGATCACGACATCGTCATAAGCGGCGAGATCGAATTTCGGCCCGAGCGCCGCCTTGGTCTTGTCGCGCAGGCGGGTGATCTCGTTATGGCCCATCTTGTAGCCGCAGGCCTGCCCCGGCGCCGCGCAATAGCGATCGACCTCGCTGGTCGATGCCTCCACGCCCTTGCCGCTTTCGGCGACGAGGAACTGCACCGCCTGCGCGCGGCTCCAGCCGAGCGCGTGGATGCCGGTATCCACCACCAGCCGGCAGGCGCGGAACTGCTGGGCCTGCAGATAGCCGATCCGGCTCCATGGATCGTTGTCGTAGAGGCCGCTCTCGTCGATCAATTGCTCGGCATAGAGCGCCCAGCCCTCGACGAAGGCGTTGAACCCGGTCAGCGAGCTGATCGACGGCACTTCGGCATGATGCTCGGCCAGATAGGCGAGCTGCCAAGTGTGGCCGGGAATGCCCTCATGCGCGGTCAGCGAGGCGATTTGGTATTTCGGCCAGAGCGAGGTCGACTTGAGGTTGATGTAATAGATGGCCGGCCGCGAGCCATCCAGCGCGGCGGGATTCATGTAGCCGAGCCCGGCGCCATCCTGAATGTCCGGCGGCACGCGCTTCACCGTCACGTCCGCCTTGAGGCCGAGCTTGCTGAGCTTCGGCATGATCTGGCGCACCATCGCAAGCCGCTGGTTGCAATAGGCGATCAGGTCGGCACGGCCCTGATCGGTGTCCGGATAGAGGAACTTGGGATTCTTGTTGAGCGCCATCACCCGCTCGCCGACGCTGCCCTGGGTCATGCCCTGCGCCTTCAGGATCGCATCCATGCGCGCCTTGATCTGGGCATTCTGGTCGAGCCCGATCTGGTGGATCTCCTGCGCGGATCGCGTGGTGGTGGTGCCGAGGCGGAGCGCCCAGGCATAATAAGCGTCGCCATCGGGCAGGCGCTGGACGCCGGCTGTCATCGGCGCATTCGCGGTCGAGGCGGCGAAGGCGGCGATCTCGCGATCGAGCGCCGGATAGACCATGGAGTCCACGATCTTCGCGGCCCTCTCGCCATAACCCGAGAGGCCAAGCGCCTTCGTCTTCTCGGCCAGGTTGGTGACGAGCGTCTGCTGCGCGGCGGGGGTGGCGCGGAAGCCCTTGAGGATGCCCATCGCAGTGTCCGCGATGAACTTCGGCGGCGCGACGCCGATCGCGGCCTTGCGCGTGAGACGGGCCGTCTCCTGCTCGATCTGGCGCGCGAAGGCGGCGACACGCGAGAGATAGGCCTCGGCATCCGCCTTGCTCTTCACGTCGTGCGACGAGACGAGGAAATCGGGCACCGACCCGACCGCGCCATTCTGCTGGGTCACCTCATAGGGGCCGGTGCCGCCGAAGAAGCCCGCCGCCGCGCCGCCGCCATAGCGGAACTTGGTGCCGTCGATACCGCGTTCGGTGGCGTATTTCACCGTATCGTGGCGGGTCTGCAGGAACGGCGAGAGCGTGGCGCGATCGGTCTTGAGCAGGCGATCGTGGATCGACTTTATGGTGGCGTCGAACTTCGCCTCCGATGCGTCCGTATTTTCGGACAACTGGCTGCGCAGCGCGGCGAGCTTGCCATGGTCGAGGCCGATCTGGGTCGCCGTCTCCGGATTCTGCATCAGGATCTCGTCGGTGAAGCCATCGAGCTGGTCGAAGAAGGCCTTGTCGGCCGGACTCATCGAAGTTTCGGCGCGGGCGGCGGCCGGCAGCATCGCCAGCATGCCGCCGGCGGCCGCGCCCGCGAGCAGTTCGCGGCGGCTATGTCCCAGGCTCATGTATGAATCTCCCTTTTATGACGTCGTGACAGCGTCGTAACCCAAGGATCGGAGATTGGCGACGAGCGCGCTATCCCCGTAGCGGCGGCTGCCTCTCCACCGCGACGCGCACGGTCGCGATCGCGCCCTCGGCTTCGTGCACTTCCTTGAGGATGGCGGCGCGATCGCGATGATCGAGGAAGGTGCCGGCCTCCAGCGAGGCGACCACCACCTGCATCACGTCGATCGCCTCGCGCACCGACTGGGCGACCGCCTGGCGGATCGTGGAGGCCTCGTCGAGCGTCCCGTCTGGCTTCTTCGCCAGCACGTAGCTGCTGTCGTCGGCGAAGAACTGGAGGAGGCGCTGGTCGGGGATGATGGCGATGAGCTGGCGGATCTCCTCCGCGCGGAAGCGGGTGCGGCCGGTCAGCCGGCCATGCAGCGTGGCATAGGTGAGGCCGAGCTTTTCCGCCGCCGCCTCCAGCGACACCAGTTTCTCCACCACCAGCATCTGGTAGGCGAGCATCGCGAACCCGCAATGCCTGTGATTTTCGACCGTCATGCGGATGCCCCTAGCGCCCCCGACCCAGAGGACCAAGCGGCGCCGGGAATGTCAAATGGGATAGCGCCGGCATCAACGCCGCTTTGCTTTGTTGCCATCGGCGTCCTGCCCCGATAAAGCGCCGCCCACGTCGGGGAGTAGCGCAGCCTGGTAGCGCATCTGCTTTGGGAGCAGAGGGTCGCAGGTTCGAATCCTGTCTCCCCGACCATCACCATTCGCCCTGAGCTTGTCGCCGGGCTGTCCTCTTCTTGCGACGCTGGGAAACGGAAAAGCAGGGCTTCGACACGCTCGGCCCGGACGGGTTGGCCCGCGTGCCCCGTGCCGGACGGATTGGAAGACCCGTTTTAGGGCCCCGGTACTATGCGCACAGCAAAACGGGCGCCCCCGTAAGGAGACGCCCGCTTGCTGGTCGAGCCGCCGTGCGAAGGGCGCGGCGGCCCGGTGCCGGATTACTTCTTGACCGAATTGTCGATCGCGTCGGCCTTGTTGCCGGCGTCGGACTTCACGGCGTCGGCCGAGTTGTGCGCGGCGTCGGCAGCGTTGTCGAGCTCGTTGGCAGCGGCGGCGTTCGACGAATTGTCGGCAGCGGCCGACAGCATGTCGCCCTGGTTGTCGAGCGAGGCGGCGGCATTGTCGCCGGCATTGTCCACGGCTTCGGCCTGGTTGGTCTTGTTGCCACAGGCAGCAAGGCTCATCAGACCGGCGGCGGCAAGCACGAAGGTGATCTTCTTCATTTCGGGCAGCTCCCTAGATTACTCGAGCACTTATGTCTTCGGGCGCGGCAGCCGCCGTCCCCGGCGAGACGGCATAGCGCGCGCAAAGCACTGGTCAACGCCCAAAATAGGGGGTTGGGTTCCATCCGTCGCATAAGTTCGCATCCGCAACAAACATTTGGGCAACCTTGTGCCCGCTCAGGCATTTAACTGGTCAGGGGTGTAGTGCGCACGTTCCGGCATCCATGTTTTCCGTGGTGTTGAGGGCTGCATCAACGGGATGACGACAATGGATGCAGCCGCCGGCTCCGGACTTCGCAAGATCGCCTTGATCGGCAACCATCCGCCCCGATTGTGCGGCATCGCAACATTCACGCGCGACGTGCGAAACGGGCTGATCGAAGCCTTTCCGGACCTGACGATTGACGTCTACGCCATGAACGATCGCGGCATGCGCCATGATTATCCGGCTGAGGTGGTCTGCGCGATCGACCAGGACGATATCGCGAGCTATACGCGCGCCGCGCACCGCATCAACGCCAGCGGGGCGGACGTGGTCTGCGTGCAGCACGAATATGGCATCTTCGGCGGTGCCGCGGGCGCGCATCTGCTCCGGCTGCTCGATCGGGTGACGGCGCCGGTGGTGGTGACGCTGCACACCATATTGGAACAGCCGACGCCTGAACAGCGCGCCGTGATCGAGGCGCTGGCCCGGCGTGCCGACACCATGATCGTCATGGCCGAGAAGGGCCGCCGTATCCTGCAGGAAGTACATGGCATCGCGCAGGAGCGCATCGCCGTGGTGCCGCACGGCGCGCCGGATCGCGCGATGGACGATGGGGAAGCGATGAAGCGCCGGTTCGGCTGCGCCGGCCGGCGCGTGCTGCTCACGTTCGGGCTGTTGTCGCCCAATAAGGGCATCGAGACGATCATCCGTGCCTTGCCGGCGATCGCCGCGCGCCATCCGGACGTCCTGTATGTCGTGCTGGGCGCCACCCATCCCCACCTCGTGGCGCATGAGGGCGAGGCCTATCGCGAGCGGCTGGTCGCGCTGGTGGCGGAACTGGGCGTCACGCAGCATGTCCGCTTCATCGACGGCTTCGTCGAGCAGCCGCGCTTGCTCGATTTTCTGGCCGCGGCCGACATCTACGTGACTCCCTATCTCAACGAACAGCAGATCACCTCGGGCACGCTCAGCTATGCCGTGGCGCTGGGCAAGGCGGTGGTGTCGACGCCCTATTGGCACGCGGTGGAACTGCTCGCGGGCGGGGTCGGCATGCTGGTGCCGTTCGGGGACAGCGGCGCCTTCGCGGCGCGGATCACCGAATTGCTTGATCGCCCCGATACGCTGGAAGAGATGAGCCGCCGCGCCTGGTCGGTCGGCCGCTCGATGACCTGGCCGGCTCTGGCTCGCGCCTATGTAGCGATTTTCGAGGAGGCGGTGCGGGCGCAACCCGCACGCCTGTTTCCCGGGGTGGAGCGCAACACCGATCCCGTCCCGCCGCGTCTCGGCGCCGTCGAGCGACTGAGCGACGGCGTCGGCATCATCCAGCATTCGATCTTCTCGGTGCCCGATCGCACCCATGGCTATTGCGTGGACGACAATTGCCGGGCGCTGATGCTGATGCATCGCATCGGCGGGGCGGACAGCGTCCGCGCCGACGAGCTGGCGGCGGTCTACGCCGCCTTCGTGCAGCACGCCTGGAACGGCGCGCGCGGCCGCTTCCGCAACTTCATGGCGTTCGATCGCAACTGGCTGGAGGAGGAAGGCTCCGAGGACAGTTTCGGCCGCACCCTCTGGTCGCTCGGCGACACGGCGGCGCGGGCGCGGGGGCACGATTTGCGCCGCTGGGCCTCGCATCTGTTCGACCAGGTGGCGCCGCATGTCCGCTCGCTCGGCTCGCCGCGCACCTGGGCCTTCGCGATGATCGCGGCCGATGCGATGCTGGATGCCCATCCGGGCCACGAGCTGTCGCTGGCCCTGCTCCGCGATCTGGGCAGGCGACTGCAGGCGGTGCTCGCCAAGAAGCGCTTGCCGGGCTGGGAATGGTTCGAGGAGGTGCTCGCCTACGACAATGCCCGGCTGTGCGAGGCGTTGCTGCGCGCCGGGCGGCGGCTCGACGATCCCACCATGCGCGCCGAAGGGCTCGCGACGCTCGCCTGGCTCGACACCCAGCAGACCAATGACGACGGCCAGTTCCGCGCGATCGGCACCGACAGTTTCGGCCGCCAATACCTGCCACCGCTGCCGTTCGACCAGCAGCCCGTCGAGGCGTGGGCGACGATCGACGCCGCCCGCATCGCGCACGACGTCACCGGCGAGCTGCGCTGGGAGGAGATGGCGCGGCGGGCTTACGCCTGGTATCTCGGCGCCAACGATGTCGGCCTGCCGCTGGGCTCGGTGAGCGACGGCGGGTGCTTCGACGGGCTGATGAGCGACAGGGTCAATCTCAACCAGGGGGCGGAATCTGTCCTCGCCTTCCAATTTGCCTGTTGCGCGATGCGCGAAATGGCGGAAAAGGCCGACTCCGAGAGCTTTGGTACGAAGGCCGGCATCGTCGCTTCCTGAATGACTTGGGGGGCACATCGCCGGGGTGGGAGGCGTTTTGCTCGACCTTGTCATGCACTGGCCGATGCGGCTCCAGGCCGATGCCTCGCGCGTCGTCGTCCGCCCGTTCCATTTGCCGATCGACGCGCAGAAGGGGCGGAAGAGCCGCCCCCGGCGCATCGTCGAGGGCGTGCTCGCCATGGACGAGGAGCAGGCGAAGCGTGAGCTCAATGCCGTGCTCAAGGATTTCGAGGCGCGCCACTGGCAGACGCGCAGCGTGTTCCGCACGCGCTACGCCCAGATGGCGCTGGCGCTGGCGCTCGATGACGATGCGATATCGGACATCAAGCAGCAGCTGATCGGCGCCTTCTTCTGCAACGAATACAGCTATGCCGCCGCCGCGATCATGAACCCGTCGATCGTCCGCCATCCGGACCAGTCGGGCCTGTCGGAAGGCTCCTCGCGCATCGTCATGTCGCTGCGCACGGTGGGCGAGGGACATATCAGCTCGATCGCCTTCCGCGAGGGCATCCTGTCGCCCGGCACCCGTTTCGAGCTGGCGCCCGAGCCGCCCTTCGCCACCGCCGCCGACAGCGCCAAGGAACTCGGCAACGGCGCGATCGAGGTGCACCGCCATCGCGATTCGACCCTCTCCGGCACGGTCATCTTCCCGATCACCTCGGCCCAGTCCAAGGGGCTCGAGGATCTTCGGCTGGTGGAATTCACCCACGAGGACGGATCGACCGAATGGCTCGGCACCTACACCGCCTATAATGGCGAGAGCATCCGCTCCGAGATGATCCGGACCACGGATTTCCGCACCTTCACGCTCGCGCCCATGGCCGGCCCCGCCGCCCGCAACAAGGGCATGGCGCTGTTCCCGCGCAAGATCGGCGGCTGGTACACGATGGTGGGCCGGCAGGATGGCGAGAACCTGTTCCTGATCCGCAGCCACAAGCTCGATCACTGGGGCGAGGGCGAGCTGCTGATGGCGCCCAAATATCCCTGGGAGATGGTGCAGATCGGCAATTGCGGCTCGCCGATCGAGGTGGAGGAGGGCTGGTTGCTGCTCACCCACGGCGTCGGCGCGATGCGCAAATATTCGGTGGGCGCGGTGCTGCTCGACAAGGAGGACCCCTCGAAGGTGCTCAAGCGCACGCCGGTGCCGCTGATCTCGGCCGCCGACGAGGATCGCGAGGGCTATGTCCCCAACGTCGTCTACACCTGCGGCGCGATGCGCCACGGCGACCTGCTGTTCATGCCCTATGGCGTGGCGGACAGCTCGGTCGGCTTCGCCTTCGTGCCGATCAGGGGCCTGATCGACGCGATGGTGTGAGGGGCGGCGCGGGCTGGCGATTCGCCTTTCGCCTGCATAACCCTATCGCCGATCATATCCTCCGTTCGTCCTGAGCGAAGTCGAAGGAGGAACGGGGTGAGAGCCCCTGATCCAGCGCGGTAGACGTTCAATCGAATTCGTAGGCCCGCTCGCCGTGCAGGCTGAGATCGAGCCCGTCATGCTCCTGCTCGGCATCCACGCGCATCGGTAGCACCAAAGCGGCGACGCGGGCGAGGACGATCGTCACCACCGCCGACCAGATCGCGACGACGGCCACCGCCTCCGCCTGGACCAGCAGCTGGCCGCCGATGCCGCGCCCGCCGGCCAGGCCGACTCCGCCCAGCGCCCCGCTCGCCAGCGGCGCCAGCAGCAGCGAACCGAGCATGCCGCCGATGCCGTGCACCGCGAACACGTCCAGCGTATCGTCGATCCGCCAGCGATGCTTCACCGCCAGCACTGCCGCGAAGCAGACCAGCGACCCGGCCATCCCCATCGCCACCGCCGCGACCGGCGAGACGTAACCCGCCGCCGGGGTGATCGTCGCCAGCCCGGCGACGGCACCCGTGACGAGGCCGATCGAGGTGGGCTTGCCGATCTTGAGATGCTCGGCCGTCGCCCAGGTGAGTGCCGCCGCGCAAGCCGCCAAGTGCGTGGCGATCAGCGCATTGCCCGCCGACTGGTCCGCGACCAGCGCCGAGCCGCCGTTGAAGCCGAACCAGCCGACCCACAGCATGCCCGCGCCGATCATCGTCATGGCGGGGCTGTGCGGCGGGATCATCGATTGGGGGAAGCCCTTGCGCGGGCCGATCATGATCGCCAGCACCAGAGCGGCCATGCCGGCGGTGGTGTGGACGACGATGCCGCCCGCGAAATCGCGCGCGCCGAGCCGGGCGAGCCAGCCGCCACCCCACAGCCAATGCGCCACCGGCACGTAGACCAGCATCAGCCACAGCGCGGAAAACAGCATCAGCCAGCCGAACCGCACGCGTTCCGGGAAGGCGCCGACGATGAGGGCGGGCGTGATGATCGCGAAGGTCATCTGGTAGAGCGCGAAGACGTTCTCCGGCATCGTCAGCCCGGCGCGAATGCCCTGCAGCCCGCCGAGCCCGATCGCGGACAGGTCGCCGATGAACGGGCCGGCGCCGCGAAAGGCGAGGCTGTAGCCGGCGAGGAACCAGAGGAGGGAGGCCAGCGCCGCCAGCCCGAAACAGTGCATCAGCACCGACAGGAAGTTCTTCGCGCGAACCAGCCCGCCGTAGAAGAGCGCGAGCCCCGGCAGCGTCATGAACAGCACCAGCGCCGAGCTGACGATCAACAGCAAGGTGTCCGCCTTGTCGATCGGCGCGAGCGAAGCGGCCTGCGCGGGGGCACAGGAGAGCAGGGCCGCCGCCAGCGCGAGGCCGGCCTGGTAACAGCGCTTCATTCGTCCTTCCCCATGCCTCTCGCGGCCTCTCACGGGCCGGCGACGCGGGTAGACGGGCGCGGACACGAGCGCAACGGGAGCGTTTCGCAACGATCGGCGACACCTCGCCACGCTTTGTCCGGAACGAGCCCCCGGCATGGCGATCCGCCTTTGCAATCCCCGCTTGCGTCGCTAGATAAGCCCGGCAAATCCGAACACCTCGAACCCCCTCAGACGAGCGAGCACCCGCATGGCCGGCCAGTATGCCTATGTCATGAAGAACATGACCAAGACCTTCCCCGGCGCCCCGAAGCCGGTGTTGAGCAACATCAACCTGCAATTCTATCATGGCGCCAAGATCGGCATCGTCGGCCCCAACGGCGTCGGCAAGTCGACGCTGATCAAGATCATGGCCGGCATCGACACCGAGTTTTCGGGCGAGGCCTGGCCGGGCGAGAATGTCACGGTCGGCTATCTGGCGCAGGAGCCGCAGCTCGATCCGTCCAAGACCGTGCTCGAGAACGTCAAGGACGGCGCCCGCGACGTCGCCGACATGCTCGATCGCTTCAACGCGATCTCGGCCGAGATGGGCGATCCCCAGGACGATACCGATTTCGACAAGCTGATGGAGGAGATGGGCGTCCTTCAGGAGAAGATCGACGCGGTCGACGGCTGGACGCTCGACAACCAGCTCGAGATCGCCATGGAGGCGCTGCGCTGCCCGCCGGGCGACTGGTCGGTGGACAGCCTTTCGGGCGGCGAGAAGCGCCGCATCGCGCTCACCCGCCTGCTGATCCAGAAGCCCTCCATCCTGCTGCTCGACGAGCCGACCAACCATCTCGACGCCGAGAGCGTGCAGTGGCTGGAAAACCACCTCAAGGAATATGCCGGCGCGGTGCTGATGATCACCCACGACCGCTATTTCCTCGACAATGTGGTGGACTGGATCCTCGAGCTCGATCGCGGCAAGTATTTCCCCTACGAGGGCAATTACTCGACCTACCTCGACAAGAAGGCCAAGCGCCTCGATCAGGAGGATCGCGAGGAAAGCGGCCGCCAGAAGGCGATCAAGGACGAGCTCGAATGGATCCGGCAGGGTCCGAAGGGGCGCCAGACCAAATCCAAGGCGCGTATCGCCAAGTTCGATCAGCTCGTCGAGGCGCAGAAGAATCGCGCGCCCGGCAAGGCGCAGATCGTCATCCAGGTGCCCGAGCGCCTCGGCGGCAAGGTGATCGAGGTCACGGGCATCTCGAAGAGCTTCGGCGACAAGACCTTGTTCCAGGATCTCACCTTCACGCTGCCGGCCGGTGGCATCGTCGGCGTGATCGGCCCCAACGGTGCGGGCAAGTCGACCCTGTTCAAGCTCATCACGGGCCAGGAGACGCCCGATGCCGGCAAGATCGAGATGGGCTCGACCGTCCACCTCGGTTATGTCGACCAGAGCCGCGATCATCTCGAGCCCAAGCACAATGTCTGGGAGGAAATCTCGGACGGGCTCGATTATGTGAAGGTCAACGGCCACGACATGTCGACGCGCGCTTATGTCGGCGCCTTCAACTTCAAGGGCCAGGACCAGCAGAAGAATGTCGGCAAGCTCTCGGGCGGTGAGCGCAATCGCGTACACATGGCCAAGATGCTCAAGCGCGGCGGCAACGTGCTGCTGCTCGACGAGCCGACCAACGACCTCGACGTCGAGACCCTGGGCGCGCTGGAAGAGGCCATCGAGAATTTCGCGGGTTGCGCCGTGGTGATCAGCCACGATCGCTTCTTCCTCGATCGCCTGGCCACGCACATCCTCGCCTTCGAGGGCGAAGGCCATGTCGAGTGGTTCGAGGGCAATTTCGAAAGCTACGAGGAAGACAAGCGCCGCCGCCTGGGCGATGCGGCCGACCGGCCGGGCGCCGGCGCCTACAAGAAGCTCACGCGCTGACGTTCAGAGGGGCGGCCCGGGGCCGCCCCTCTGTCGATCAGTAATAGTTGGCCGGATCGGGCGCCGGCGAGTTGCACGCCCGGCTGCTGCCGTGGCGGCAGGCATAATCCTGGACCCGCCACGCTTCCATGGCGTCGGCATATGCACGGCGCTGGCGGGCGTAGCGGATGTCCTGCTGGGCGACCGCATGGCCGTGCGCCTGCATCGCCTGATCATATCCCGCGAGGTCGGCCTGATATTGCGCCTGGTTGGCGGCGTTCTGCTGCTGCGTCGCCTGGATGCTGTTCTGCACCCCGCCATTGGCCATGGCCGTGCCCGGATCGGCGCCCGGCGCCACCTGGCCCGGCGGCACCGTCACCGACGCAGCGGCGGAGCCGTCATTGGTGGGTTGATGGGGATCGCTCTGCGCCATGGCGGCGGGATTGACGATCGCCGTCAGCGCGGTGAATGCGCCCGCGGCGAGCAGAGCGAAAGGCACACGTGTCATCCGTGGTCTCCTCAAGCACGCACCCCCCGATGTCCTGTTGACGGAAGCGCTAACGTGCCAAAGGAGGAAGCCGTTCCCGGCGATCAGCGATGTCCGCGCGGCATGGCCCAGGGCTCGCTCCAGCAATGGCCGGCGACCAAAGGCGTTTCCAGCGCGACACGGGGCGAGCGGAGCGGCGCCGGCACGACCGCGGCCGATGCGAGATAGGTCTCCCGGCCATATTGCGGGAAGCTCCGCGCCCAGGTGGTCGGCATGTCGCACCGGGGAATGGGCGCCGGATCCAGCAGCACCGCGCGAAGTATCTCGCGCGCCGGGGTCAGCGCGCCGATCGCGATCACCGCGAACAGGAAGCCGGCCAGCTTCCGCGAAGGACCGGCCACAAGCAGATCCGCCACCAGCACCGCGAGGATCGCCAGCGGCGTGATCGAGGCCCGCATCACGAAATCGGCGCTGGCGCCGACCATCAGGAAGGGGAAGAGCAGCAGGCAGGCCGCGACCAGCGCGAACGCCCCGCGCCCGATGCGTCCGCCCCGGCTGCCGAGCCAGGCGGCCGCCAGAAAGGGCACCGCCTCCAGCAGCACGAACACCGTATAGACCGCGAGGTTCGGCAACCAGGCATGGAAGCCCACCTTGCCCGCATCGAGCTGGAGATAGGCGACCGGCGCCCCCGCCAGCACCAGGGCGACCAGCGGCAGCGCGATGTCGGCCGGCGTCAGCCGTTTGCGCAGCAGCGTCTCGATCCCCGCATAAGCGGCGAAGGGCAGGGTGCCCATCACGCCCAGCGGCGACCAGATCATCGTCACCGGCACGATCGCGAGGAAGCAGGCGAGCGGCAGCCGCTCCGTCCGCCACAGCAGGAACAGCAGCGCGCCGAACCATCCGATCATCGCATGCTGGGGCACCCAGAAAGCGAGCGTGATGTTGGCGGTATATTGCAGGCTGTTCGCCCAGTTTTCGATATGACGGGAAAGCGGCAGCAGGCCGGCCGGATCGACGAGGATTTCCCCGAGCGTATCCATGCCGCTGAACGCCAGCACCACCGCCAGGGCGATCCGGCGCGCCCGTGCCGTCGCGAACAGGGTGGAGCCGAGCGCGAGGAGGGCGCCGAGCATCAGCCCGTTCTGGGCCAGCAAGGCCCCGTCCATCGCGGACGTGCCGCCGATCTTGCCGGCAAGCGCGGGCAGCAGATACATGCCGATCGGCGCGCGCAGGATCATCGGCCCGCCGCCCACGCCGGCATAAGCGAAGGGCCAGGGCCAGCGCGCCATGTCGGCGAGCACGGTGTAGCGCACGACCCAGTCGACATTGGCGTAGAACAGCCGTCCCTCGCCGCCCAATGCCATGATGCCGATGCCGATCGCGAGGCAGAGCAGCAGGCGGCCGGGCGGGATGCGGGCGCCGTCGCGCACCCGCAGGAGCGCGACCAGCAGGACGGCGAACGCAAGCGGCGCGGCGATCCACAGCACCGGCGACGTCACGCCCAGGAAGCGCAGCAGCAAGAGATTGTCGGCGCCGATCAGCGCCACCATCGCCGCGAGCAGTTGGGGCGCCCGGAGCCCGCGAGGCTCCGTCGGGCTGTCCGATACGTCCGGGCGGGGAAAAGGCGCGTGCTGCATCGCCCCCGCCTAGCCGGATCGTGGTAAAGGGGGCGTTAGCGCCTCAGGCCGGCTCGAAGGTGCCACTCGCCTCGTCGAGCAGCTGCAGCTGGCCCTCGCGGAGGCCGAACCACGCGCCGCGCAGCCGGAGCCGCCCCGCCGTCTCGGCCTCGGTGACGAAGGGGAAGGAGCGCAGGTTGGCGAGGCTGACCTTTACCGCTTCGCGCTCCAGCGCCCGCTCGGCGCCCGCGCCATGGCCGTGCGAGGCGATGACGCCTTCGCGCGCCTCGTCCAGCATGTCCACCCAATGGCCGAGGAAGCCGCCTTCGCCCGGCGCCTTGCCGGCGAAGGCCTGGCTCATCGATGCCTTGCAGCCGCCGCAGAATTCGTGGCCGAGCACGATGATCTCGCGCACCGGGATCTGGGTGACGGCGAACTCCACCGCGGCGGAGACGCCGTGGCGGCTCGTGTCGGCCTCGAACGGGGGCACGAGATTCGCGACGTTGCGCACCACGAAGATGGTGCCGGGCGGGACGTCGAAGATCTGCGCCGGGTCCACCCGGCTGTCCGAACAGGCGATGACCAGCGTATCCGGCGACTGGCCCTCGGCCAGTTCGGACCAGCGGGCGCGCTGGGTCTTCCAGCCGTCGTCGCGGAAGCGGCGGTAGCCGGCGAGGAGATCGTCGAAGCTGCTCACGTCATTCTCCCGTTCGCGCCCTTCAGCCCAGAACCGTTCGCGCTGAGCCTGTCGAAGCGCTGTCCTTCTTTGCGCCCCGGTTAGAAGAAAGTATCGCCCTTCGACAAGGTCGGGGCGAACGGTTGTCGGATCGGGGCTGAATCGCTATCTGCGCGGACATGACCGAACCGCTGCAGGAAGCCCGCCCGCCCCGCATCCGCAAGCCCGACTGGATCCGGGTGAAGGCGCCGACATCCGTGGGCTTCGCCGAGACCAAGGCGCTGATGCGCCGGCTCAACCTCGCCACCGTATGCGAGGAGGCGGCGTGCCCGAACATCGGCGAATGCTGGACCAAGAAGCACGCGACGGTGATGATCCTGGGCGACACCTGCACGCGCGCCTGCGCCTTCTGCAACGTGAAGACGGGGATGCCGCGCGCGGTCGATCCGCTGGAGCCGCAGCACACCGCCGATGCCGCGGCCGAGCTGGGCCTCGAACATATCGTCATCACCTCGGTCGACCGCGACGACCTGCCGGACGGCGGCGCCTCGCAGTTCGTCAAGGTGATCGAGGCACTGCGCCGCACCACGCCGAGCACCACGATCGAGATCCTCACCCCCGATTTCCGCAACAAGGCGGAGAGCGCCGTGGAGAAGATCGTCGCGGCGCGGCCCGACGTCTACAACCACAATCTGGAGACGGTGCCGAGGCTCTATCCGACGATCCGGCCGGGCGCGCGCTATTACGCCTCGCTGCGCCTGCTGGAGAGCGTGAAGAAGCACGATCCGTCGATCTTCACCAAGTCCGGCCTGATGACCGGCCTCGGCGAGCAGCGGCTGGAGGTCCATCAGGTGATGGACGACATGCGCTCCGCCGACATCGATTTCCTGACCATGGGCCAGTATCTCCAGCCCACCCCGCGCCATGCGAAGGTGGAGGAATTCACGACGCCGCAGGCCTTCGCCGCTTATGCCGCGATCGCGCGCGCCAAGGGTTTCCTGCTGGTCGCGGCCTCGCCGCTGACGCGCTCGAGCTATCATGCCGGCGACGATTTCGCGAAGATGCGCGCGGCGCGCGAGGCGAAGCTGGCGAAGCTGGCGAAGACGAACGCCTGACGCCTGAAACGGTTCGGGCTGAGCTTGTCGAAGCCCAGTCCTTCCCCTTCGGGGGCAGGAAAAGAGAAAGGCAGCCCTTCGACACGCTCAGGGCGAACGGACTGAAAGCGATCGATGCCCCGCCACGCCGAGACCCGCCAGCTGCCCTACAGCCCCGAGCAGATGTTCGATCTGGTCGCGGACGTGGCACGCTACGGCGAGTTCCTGCCCTGGGTGGTCGCGGTGCGGGTGCGATCGGATGACGCGCACGAGATGGTCGCGGACCTCGTGGTCGGCTTCAAGGGCATCTCCGAGCGCTTCACCTCGAAGGTCAACAAGGCGCGGCCGGGCCGCATCCATGTCGACTATCTCGAAGGGCCGCTCCAGCATCTGACCAACGACTGGGGCTTCCGGCCGGACGGGCAGGGTGGCACCCTCGTCGATTTCGCGGTCGATTTCGCCTTCAAGTCCCGCATCTTCGAAATGCTGGCCGGGCAGGTGTTCGACAAGGCGCTGCGCAAGATGATCGGCGCCTTCGAGACGCGCGCCGCGCAGCTTTACGGGGCGACGGGCGACGCCGGAGGGGTGAGGGCCTCGCCGACGCCGGGCGGCGGGGCGGGAAGCAGCAGCTCGAGCGCGCACAACGCCGCCTGAAGCCGGATCCCGGCGCGGCCGAGATCGCCGAATTCGCGCTTGTCCGCCACCACATCGTCCGGATCGCCGGAGCGCGAGGCGCGCGCGAACACCACGGTACCCACCGGCTTCTTCTCGGAGCCGCCGCCGGGGCCGGCAATGCCGGTGATCGCCACGCCGATATCGGCGTTGGTCTTCTGGATCGCGCCCTGCGCCATCGCCCAGGCGGTCGCCACCGAGACCGCGCCGAACGTCTCCAGCACATCGGAGGCGACGCCCAGCATCGCCATCTTCGCCTCGTTGGCATAGGTGACGAGGCCGGCCTCGAACACGTCCGAACAGCCGGCTATCTCGGTCAGCGCCGCGGAGACGAGCCCGCCGGTGCAGCTTTCCGCGACCGCGATGCGCAGGCCGGCCGCGCGATTTTCCTCGATCACGCGGCGTGCCGCGTCGATCAGTTGCGAAGGAAGATTGGATTCGCTCATGGCTCGGCCCCTTCGCCCTTTGGCGGGCAGACCGCAAGCCCCTTCACGCGGCCCGGCCCGGCGACCTCCAGCGCGAGCAGGATCGCTTCGGCCATGCCGTCGGCCCGGAGATTGCCGGCGATCTCCACCATCGAATCGATCTTCTCGCAGTCCTTCAACGGGACATGATCCTCGATCTGCTGGCCGACGAACTGGCGGGCGAGGCCGGTGATCGTGTCCTCGGAGGCGAAACCCGCGAGATTCTGGCCGGTCGCCTCCTGGATCGCCTGACGGGCGGCGGCGGGATCGACCGGCGCCTCCACCCGGTAGCGGTTGGCGAGGCCGACGCCCTCGTTGGACAGGAAGGCATCGGCGGGCAGGGCCGGCCGGCACCGCTGGGCCAAAGCCTCGACCGCGTCGGGCAGGGCGAGGCGGATCAGGGTGCGCATGTCGTGATGCGGGATGCAGGCGGGGCGCTCGGCCTGGGCCTGGGCGGCGAGGAGGGCCGACGCGCCGATTCCCCATACCGTTCGGTTCGAGCAGCTTCGAGCGACGTCGAGAAGCGTCCGTCGAGAACGAGCCACAGCGCGCGACTTCTCGACTGCGGGTCTCGACTGCGCTCTACCCTTCGCTCGAAGCGAACGGAGCAAGGACAAGAGGCGCTTCATCATTCCGCCGGCAACCTTACACTGGCGACGGCCTGCGCCGCCATCCCCTCGCGCCGCCCCGTGAAACCCAGTTGCTCGGTGGTGGTCGCCTTCACGCTCACCCGGCCGATCGGCAGCGCCAGCAGCGCCGCGATCCGCTCGCGCATCGCCTGGCGGTGCGGGCCGACCTTGGGCGCTTCGCAGATGATGGTGAGGTCGACATGGTCGATGATACCGCTTTGGGCCGCGACGAGGCTGGCGGCGTGCTGGAGGAAGGTGCCCGAATCGCCCCCCTTCCAACGCGGATCGGAGGGCGGGAAGTGGCTGCCGATGTCGCCGTCCGCGATCGTGCCGAGCAAGGCGTCGGTGATGGCGTGGAGGCCGACATCGGCGTCGCTGTGGCCGGCCAGCGCCTGCGTGTGCGGGATCCTGAGACCGCACAGCATGACATGGTCGCCCTCCGCGAAGGCGTGGACATCATAGCCCATGCCGGTGCGTGACGTCATGGCGGCGCCCAGCCGCGCCTCGGCGGCGGCGAAATCGGCCTCGTGGGTGAGTTTCTCGAGCATGGCGTCTCCGGGGACGGCGAGGACAATATGGCCGGCGGCCCGCGCGACCTGCGCGTCGTCGGTGGGCTCCGCGTCGCCTGTCCAGCCCTGATGGGCGGCGAGGATGGTGTCGTAGCGGAAGGCCTGCGGGGTCTGCACCCGCGCCAGCCCCTCGCGCGAGACGGTGTCACCCAGCGTGCCGCCTTCGGCGCGCACCAGCGTGTCGACCACAAGCAGGGTGGGAATGGCGCCCTCCGCCTCGTCGAGCGCGGCGAGCAGCCGGTCGATCACGGGGGCGGGGAGGAAGGGGCGGGCGGCGTCGTGGATCAACACCCGGCCCGCACCGCCGATCGCCTCCAGCCCGGCGCGCACCGATTCCCGCCGCGTCTCGCCGCCGGGGGATGACGTCACCGCGCGGCCGCCCAGCGCCTCGGCAAGCTGGTCCTGCTGGCCGGCCCCGATCACGACGTGCACCGCGTCAATCGCCGGATGGGCCATGAGCGCATCGACAGCGCGGGCGATCACCGGCACGCCGGCCACGGCACGATATTGCTTGGGGACGCCGCCGCCCATGCGGGAGCCGCTGCCTGCCGCCACGATCAGCGCGACCGTCCTGTTCTTATCCATAAGTCGGGCCGATTAGCCGAGCCTGTGCTTGCCCGCCAGCCGGTTTCGGGCTAGGCGACTGCCTCTTTTTCAGGCAATTTGTGAAATCCATGCGCGAGCCGCTTCTCAAGCCGATCCGGATCGGCCCCGTCACCATCGACACGCCGGTGATCCTGGCGCCGATGACCGGCGTGTCCGATCTGCCGTTCCGCAAGATGGTGCGGCGCTACGGATCGGGCCTCAACGTCACCGAGATGATCGCCTCGCAGGCGGCGATCCGCGAGACGCGCCAGTCGATTCAGAAAGCCGCATGGGATCCGGTCGAGGAGCCCGTCTCGATGCAACTCGTAGGCTGCTCGCCCAACGAGATGGGCGAGGCGGCGAAGCTCAACGAGGATCGCGGCGCGGCGATCATTGACATCAATATGGGGTGCCCGGTCCGCAAGATCGTGAACGGGGACGCCGGCTCGGCCCTGATGCGCGACCTGCCGCTCGCCACCGCGCTGATCGAGGCGACGGTGAAGGCGGTGTCCGTGCCCGTCACGCTCAAGATGCGGATGGGCTGGGATCATGACAGCCTCAACGCGCCGGAGCTGGCTCGCATCGCCGAGGATATCGGCGTGAAGATGGTGACGGTCCACGGCCGCACCCGCAACCAGCTCTACAAGGGCACGGCGGACTGGGCGTTCATCCGCCGGGTGAAGGAGGCCGTCTCCATCCCCGTCATCGCCAATGGCGACATCTGCACGCCCGACGATGCCGAGGAGGCGCTGCGCCAGTCCGGCGCCGATGGCGTGATGATCGGGCGCGGCGCCTATGGCCGGCCCTGGCTGCTCGGCCAGACGATGCGCTACCTGCTCACCGGGGAACGCCTCGCCGATCCTTCGCTCGACGAACAATATGCCGTGATCGTCGAGCATTACGAGATGATGCTGACGCATTATGGCAGGGAGACCGGCGTCAACATGGCGCGCAAGCATCTCGGCTGGTACACCAAGGGGCTGCACGGTTCGGCCGACTTCCGCAACACGGTGAACCAGGTGCCCGATGCGGGGCAGGTGCTCCGCATGCTCGACGAATTCTACGCCCCATGGCGCTCCCGGGCGGCCGCTTGATCCGCTTCCGCCGGGGGGAGGCGGAAGGAACGTCGACGCCGTCGCCGGCTGAGCTGTTCGCCGCCTTGCCGACGGCCATGCTGGTGATCGACGGCGCCGGCATGGTGCAGGATTGCAACCCGCCCGCCGAGGCCCTGCTCAACCTTGCGCGCGTCGTCGTCGTCGGCCGCACGATCGAGGAGATGATCGGCCACGCAATGACGTCGATCGCGCCCGACCAGCCGGTCGCGGCCTATGACACCGACATGGTGATTCCCGGCGGCCGCCATTATCGCGGCGACATCATGGTGGCGCCGCTGCCCGATCGGCCGGGCTGGCGGGTGGTCATGATCCACGGCCGCGCGCATCACGATTTGTCCGCCCGGCGCGGCGAGCAGAGCAGCCGCGGCCTGCCGGGTGCCGCTGCCGCCTCCCTGCTGGCGCACGAGATCAAGAATCCGCTCTCGGGCATACGCGGCGCCGCGCAATTGCTCGAAAGCGGCGCGCCGCCCGAACAGGCGGAGCTCACCGGCCTGATCCGGGGCGAGGTCGATCGCATCACGCGGCTGATCGATCGCATGGAGGGCCTGTCCGATACCCGCCCACGCCCGCGCGAGCCGCTCAACATCCATTCGGTGCTCGGCCATGCGCGCGACCTCGCCCGCGCCGGCTTCGGATCGAACCGCAGCATCCGCGAGCTCTACGATCCGTCGCTGCCCGACGTGCTCGGCAATCGCGACGCGCTGGTCCAGGTCGTGCTGAACCTCCTCAAGAATGCCGCCGAGGCGACCGGGGAGGGCGGGATCATCACGCTGACCACCGCCTATCGCCACGGTGTCTCGGTGGCGAGCCTCGGTGGCGGCCAGCGTGTCGCCTTGCCGATCGAGCTGTGCGTGATCGATGACGGGCCGGGCGCGCCCGATGCGCTGGTCGACCATCTCTTCGATCCGTTCGTCACCTCCAAGCCCGCCGGCAGCGGCATCGGCCTCGCCCTGGTCGACAAGCTGGTGGGGGAGATGGGCGGCATCATCGAATATGCCCGCGAAGGCCATCCGGAACGCACCGTGTTCCGCCTGCTGCTCCCGCGCGCGCCGGCCCGAGGAAAGTGACGTCATGACCACATTGTCCGGCCGCATCCTGGTGGTGGACGACGATGCCGCGATCCGCACCGTGGTGCGCGAGGCGCTGCGGCGCGCGGGCCATGTCGTGGAGACGGCGGGGACGGTCGCCGACATGCGGCGCTCGCTCGGCAGCTTCGCGCCCGACGTGCTGGTCACCGACGTCATGCTGCCCGATGGCGACGGCCTCGATCTGGTGCCGGAGATCCTGAGCCTCCATCCCGGCCTGCCCGTGATCGTGCTGTCGGCGCGCAACACGCTGGCGACGGCGGTGCGCGCGACCGAGCAGGGCGCCTTCGACTATCTGCCCAAGCCCTTCGATCTGGAGGAACTGGGCCGTGCCGTCTCCGGCGCGCTGGCCGGGCGCATCGCCGCCAATGACGAGGGCGAGACCGAGCGCCACGATCTGCCGCTGATCGGCCGCTCGCCGGCGATGCAGGTGGTGTACCGCACCATCGCGCGCGTGGTGTCCAACGATCTCACCGTGTTGATCCTGGGCGAGAGCGGCACCGGCAAGGAACTGGTCGCCCGCGCCATCCACGATCTCGGGCCACGTGGACCGAAGCCTTTCGTGCCGGTCAACATGGCGGCGATCCCGCGCGAGTTGATCGAGAGCGAGCTGTTCGGCCACGAGCGGGGCGCCTTTACCGGCGCCGCGCAGCGCACCGCCGGCCGTTTCGAGCAGGCGGCGGGCGGCACGCTGTTTCTCGACGAAATCGGTGACATGCCGCTGGAGGCCCAGACCCGCCTGCTGCGCGTGCTGCAGGAAGGCGAGTTCACCACCGTCGGTGGGGCGCGCCACATCAAGGCCGATGTCCGCGTCATCGCCGCCACCCACAAGGATATCGAGCGTATGGTCGCGGAGGGGGGCTTCCGCGAGGATCTCTATTACCGGCTGAACGTCGTGCCCGTCCGGCTGCCTGCGTTGCGGCAACGGATCGAGGATGTCGGCGAGCTCGCCCGCCATTTTCTCGATCGCGCCGCCGCCGACGGCCTGCCGCGCAAGTCGCTCGACGAAGGCGCGGTACAGCGCCTCGTCCGCCACAGCTGGCCGGGCAATGTCCGCGAGCTGGAAAATCTCATGCGCCGCCTCGCCGCTCTGGTGCGCGAGGATCGCATCGGGGGGCCGGCGATCGACGGGCAATTGGGCGATGCCGCCGCCGAATCGACCCCGGCGATGGAAAGCGACAGCGGCGTCGCCGGCGCCGTCGAGCTGCATCTCGCCCGCTATTTCGGAAGCTTCGGCCGCGATCTGCCGCCCGACGGCCTCTACGAGCGGCTGCTTGCCGAGATCGAGCCGCCCTTGCTGAAAATGGCGATGAGCGCGGCCAAGGGCAACCAGATCCGCGCCGCCCGCCTGCTCGGCATCAACCGGAACACCCTGCGCAAGAAGCTGACCGAGCGCGGCATCGACCCGGCGGCGGCCCGGCGGGGGTAGGGGCTGTCCCCATTTCCTCCCCATTTCGTCATGCCAGCGGACGCTGGCATCTCCCGTAGGTCGGACGCCGTGCTTCATCTTCATGGGACCCCAGCTTTTGCTGGGCGACGACAGCGCAGGGCGATAACGAGAACGAAGATGCCGTTTCGAAGGTTGGTAATGGCAGAAAAATGCTCGTCCGCTTCAAACGCATGACAGATCGTTAACACCAATCGGCCCGATACGTGTTGTATCGGCAACGCCCTGTGGTAGAACCGCCACGATGGACGCGGCGCAAGCTTCCAACGCCCCCGACACGACCGACCGGCTTCCCCGCTGGCGTCGCCGATTCGCGGTCCTGCAACGGCGCGGCACGCTGATCGCGGCGGTCGAAATCCTCACCGTCATCGCGGCGCTGGTGATCCTCGTCGGTACCTGGGCCTTTGTTTCGCGCTCCGGCTCGCCCGAAACCTTGCTGACACCGCCGGTCGTCGCGCTGCTTCTGGTCGCCAATCTCGTACCGTGGATCGGTATCCTCGTGCTGGTCGCGCGTCGCATCGCCCGCAGACGAGTCGGGGGATCGAGCGGAGGGCGGCTGCATGTTCGCCTCGTCGCGACCTTTTCGGCCGTGGCGGCGCTGCCGACGCTGCTGGTGGTGATCTTCGCCTCGCTGCTCTTCCAGTACAACGCCGCCTTCTGGTTCTCGGACAATGCGCGCACCGTGCTGGAGGGCTCGGACCGCGTGGCGCAATCCTATGTGCGGGAGAATGGCGAGGCGCTGCGGGGCGAAATGGTCGCTATGGCCGGCAATTTCCGCGAGGCGCTGTCGGCGGTCACGACGCTGGACGATCCGCGCATGCCGGCCTTCCTCGTCCAGCAATATACCTATCGCCATCTCTACGAGCTGGCGCTGATCGGCATCGGATCGGATGGCGCACCCCATATCCTGCTGTTCACCAACCTCGCGTCCAACCGGACGGCAGCGGACCTGCTCCCCCTCGCCGACGTCGCGGTCCTGGACCGGGGCGCGACCCTCAGCAACGTCGCCAGCAACCGGCTGGAGGCGCGGATCGTGGTCGATCCCAAGGCCCATCTCTATCTCTACGCATCGCGTCGGGTCGATCCGCTGGTGGTCGCGCAGGCGACGCGCGCGCGATCGGCGCTGGGCGACTATACCAGCCTGCTGAATCGTTCGCGCACGCTCCAGCTGCGCTTCAATGCGGCGCTGCTGGTGGTGTCGCTGCTCATCGTCGGCGCGGCGATCTGGATCGCCTTCACCGTCGCCAACCGGCTGACCCAGCCGATCACCGATCTGGTCGGCGCGGCGCGGCGGATCACGCTGGGCGACCTTTCGGTGCGGGTGCCGCCGGCCGTGCGCCGCGACGAGGTCGGCTCGCTCGCCACCGCCTTCAATCGCATGACCCGCCGGCTGGAAGAGCAGACCGGCGCGCTGGTCTCCGCCAACGCCCAGCTCGACCAGCGCCGCGCGCTCACCGAGGCGGTGCTGTCCGGCGTCAGCGCCGGCGTGATCTCCGTCGACGGCGAGCGGCGTATCCGCCTGTCCAACCAGTCCGCCGACCGCATGCTGAGGGCGGGCGAGGGCGGCGCGATCGACCGCCCGCTCGCCGAGGTTTCGCCCGAGCTCGACCGGCTGATCGGCGAGGGACAGCGCGAATCGATCGTGCAGATCGCGTCGGGCGGCGAGATGCGCACGCTGGCGGTGACGCTGGTGCCGTCCGACAGCGGCCATGTCCTCACCTTCGACGACATCACCCAGCAGCTGCTCGACCAGCGCCGCGCCGCCTGGTCCGACGTGGCGCGCCGCATCGCGCACGAGATCAAGAATCCGCTCACCCCGATCCAGCTCGCCGCCGAACGCTTGCAGCGGCGATACGGCAAGGACGTGCCCGCCGACGACACCGTGTTCGAGCGGCTGACCCAGACGATCGTCCGCCAGGTCGGCGACATGCGCCGCATGGTCGACGAGTTCAGCTCCTTCGCCCGCGTGCCCAAGCCGGTCTTCCGGCCCGAGCCGATCGTGGAGATCGCGCGGCAGGCCCTGTTCCTGCACGAAGTGGCTCATCCCGCGATCCGCTTCTCGCTGGACGCACCGGACCCGTCGCCGATCGTCGTGTGCGATCGCCGGCTGTTCGGCCAGGCACTCACCAACATCGTCAAGAACGCCGCCGAAGCCATTGTCGAGAAACATGAAGAGGGCGAACCGGTCAGCGGCGCGATCGAGATGATCATCCGCGCCAGCGCCAATCGCCTCGCCATCCAGCTGAGCGATACCGGCATCGGCCTGCCCGCCGAGCGCGAGCGGCTGACCGAACCCTATATGACGACGCGCGCCAAGGGCACGGGCCTCGGCCTCGCCATCGTCAAGAAGATCGTCGAGGAGCATTTCGGCACGATCGGCTTCACCGATCGGCCGGGCGGCGGCACCACCGTCTCGATCCTGCTCGACACCGA
>Ga0105239_10000321_pt1 | contig 70935 bp, 51 predicted proteins | sample KBSC44metaG_FD_92761 | JGI IMG/M metagenome (GOLD analysis project Ga0105239, IMG submission 92761) | Corn rhizosphere microbial communities from Kellogg Biological Station, Michigan, USA - KBS C4-4 metaG | ecosystem: Host-associated > Plants > Roots > Rhizosphere > Soil | place: Michigan, USA...
CCTTGGAAGAGATGGCTCATTTATGTATAAAATCCACGATAGATCATCTGCCCATTTACGCCAGGAGGCAAGCGATTCTCAGACTCCAGCACCCAGAGTAAGACGGATACGCATTAGCGACTCGAGGCGGCTGTCAAGATCTCCACCATCGGAAAAACAATCTAATCCCTTGGCCGACGATATGCGTGTTGATCATCCTCCTGAAGCTTCACCCAATGCTCTAAATCCACAACCCGAAGATGCTCAGAGTAATCCAGAAGAGGAGTGCTCCGCGGTGCCCTCGACAATCATGCGCTCTAAGCGTACAGATGACCACGGCGCACAAAGTACAATGCGCGTTCGCAGGATAGGTGGAGCGTTGCTCAACAAACCTGTCCGTAGAGGAATGGTACGCCGCCATAGTGAAGAAGAGGATGCTGAGATTGAGAATCACAACTTCCAGAGGGCAGGGACGCCTGAAATGGAAGTTGGTCGGAGAGCAACAGAACCTTTAGACGACTTCCCCGATGATCTTCTGGCTCTACAAGGAAGCCCTAAACAGCTCAGCTCAAGCAAAATCTCTCCAAGAAGGCAATCACCAGAATCCCCACATCAAGACGCATCTCCGCCACCGTCAAGGATATCCTCAATCCAACGAGCACAACCAACGCCAGCAGTGGCCGAAGTCCGGACCTCCTCCAGATCGTCCTCCTTGCGTCGAAACCCCATCTTCAAAGTTCCGCCGTTACCACCCCTGCAAGCTACGCAAGACCAGGAGAATGAGCCACCACCAACCTTTCGCCGCACAAAACAAGCGGCCTCCATGCTCGATGTGCACGAGGACGCGCCGGCACCGGAACCAAAACCCGTCGGTCATGCACCTGCCAATGCATCCCCATCACGTCCTCCACTAGCTTCAAGATCGAACAACACCCCTCACAGGCCCGCTCCAGCTCCACCGCCAAAGATGTCGATTTTAGAAACCGCCACTTCTAACGCAGGCTCACGAAACAAGAAATCAGTCCACTACGTTCTGAATGGCAAAACTTATAGGCGATTGGATTGTATAGGGAGGGGCGGCTCTTCTAGAGTGTTCAGAATAATGGCAGAAAACTATAAGATCTTTGCCCTGAAGAGAGTCAACCTCGAGGATGCCGACATGGCTGCAATAGCTGGATACAAAGGAGAGATCGACCTGCTGAAAAAGCTTGAAAATGTCAATCGCGTTATCAGACTTTATGACTACGAGGTGAATGAGGAAAAAGGTGTACTCAACGTCATGATGGAGCTGGGCGAATCCGATTTCAACAAGATGCTGAATGAGCAGCTCAAAAGTGAGAATGCAAAGCTTGATATCACATTCACCAGACATTATTGGAAAGAGATGCTGGAGTGTGTTCAAGCTGTCCACGAACATGATATCGTGCATTCGGATCTGAAGCCTGCGAATTTCCTCCTTGTAAAAGGTCAGCTTAAACTTATCGACTTCGGGATTGCCAATGCCATCCAAGATAATACGGTCAATGTTCATCGGGACAATCAAATCGGAACTCCAAACTACATGTCCCCGGAGTCTCTGGTATGCCACACGCCAGCAGCTGGATCAGCGCCAGGGACAAAGCTGTTGAAACTAGGCAAGCCCAGCGACGTGTGGTCCCTCGGATGTATTCTATATCAGATGACGTACGGCCAGCCGCCATTTGCACACATCACCAAACAGTTCGAGCGGATCATGAGCATTCCAAATCCCAAGGTAGAGATTCAGTTTCCTTCGACCGGGATCGGCGGTGCCGTCGTGCCTTTCGGCCTCATCAAAACACTCAGGCGGTGCCTGACGCGCGAACAGAGCCTGAGACCGACCATTAAGGAACTGCTTAGCGACGCCGATCCCTTCCTCAACCCAGTGGCCATCAGTCCCGATATGCTAGGCCGAGTGATTGGGAACGTGGTCGGGTATTGTCGTAAAAGAGAAGAAGCGATGAAGGCTCGTGGTGAACTCACCAGCACACCAGATGGCGCGAGCTGTCTCCCCAAGGATGACGAGATGAAGAGTTGGCCCTGGGCGTTCTACGACAAGCTGAGGCAAGCGCAGGAGGAGGGCACGGCGTGGTAGTAAACAGGAGGCGCGACGGAATGAAGAGAATGAATATTCAATATTTTGCGCTACTCTATGAACCATTGGTATAACATAACACAAGGGGTTTTGTGCTCTTGGCTAGAAAGCAAGCGAGCGTTGCGATTAGAGCGGCCGTAATGATATGTGTTATTGTTTTTAATGAAGGTGGTGTTGTTTCCTGTTGCGGTGTTGAAAAATGGATGCCTCTACTGGTGTGGGCGTTTCATAGCGATCTCTTTGCAAATGCTGGCCGTCGGTGGCATTGGAGTGATCTGACTGCTGCCACCATCGGGGAGTGGCGTTACTTTCCCCTTTGAGTAGAGAATAAATGGCCCTCAAACGTTGTTCATAAAAGCCGAGCATAATTTACCATCGATTCATGTGCTCCCAGGGCCCTGGTACACTCACATTTGACTGTTGGGGGGAGGGGGGCATATAAAAAGCTGACTACTAGACTTCATGAAGACCCACCCTGTTCACTCCTTTCAAGCTCCTCTGACTGGCAGTCCGCCCTTCGCATAGACAGCATCGATCATCTCCATGACCTTGACGCTCTCGTCCAGCGTCACCCACGGCCCAGCATATGCCTCTCCGCCTTGCACCCTGCGCACAAACCCCTCGAGCTGATACCGCCAGGTCGTCCACCACTCCTCGCCGATTTCCGCTCCCCCTTCCGTCCGGCTTTCTTCCTGCTGCCAGAGAGGGCCGCCCTTGTAGCACTTCTTCTTGATTTTCTTGCCGCGGCGCAGGATTTTCTGGCTGTCGGCGGGGTCCCGCGTCACGGGCGTGATGGTGATGGTGTGGTGTAACCAGGGGCTCATGAAGTTGTCGAATGTAATTTCTGCTTTCTCCGTCTGGATGGTCACCATGGGTTTGGACCAGAACCGTGGGATTATTCCGAGGAGTGGTGGTGCGGACAGGTCGGCGCCGACAGTCGCGCGGACCTGACGGGACGGCGATGGCGGCGGCGGCGACGACGACCCTGTCCCATCATGGCTGTTGTGAGCATTGTCGCTCCTGCCGTACGGATGTGGATCGCGCAGGAGGATGGTCGATTCGACCTGTTCGTCTATGAGCGAGTCGTACGGGCTGAGCCGGAACTTTGCATCGAGCACCTCGAACTCGAAGTTTGGGTCCGTCGCGTCGCGCACACCTAGGTACGTGATTGCAGAGAACACGTACGTGAGGTCCATGCAGCTTCCACCAGCCAGGTCGTATTTGAACCTGATGTCTTCCTCGCGTTTCAACAAGCCCCCGAACATCGCATATCTGGCATCGATGGACAGCATGTTGCCGTACTCCCCGCTCAGAAGGAGTGATTTTAGATAGCCCGCGGCGGGATGGAAGCGCCAGTGGAATGCTTCCAAGGCCACTTTCCCGGACACTTTCGCCGCGTCGCGAATCTCCCTCGCTTGTTGCGCGTTGGAGGCGATGGGCTTCTCGATCATAACATGCTTGCCCTTTTTCAGCGCGGCAAGCGCGAGTCGATGGTGCAGGCCGTTTGGCAACGGGATGAAGACCGCGTCGACGTCTGAGTCGTTGAGGAGCTCATCGTACGACCCGTAGGCTGTGCATTCGCCCGTCAGAAATGGCTTTTTTTGCTGGATATAGTCCTCGGCCTTGGATTTGTCGCGTGAGGCGATGGCGGTTACGAATGATGAGGCATGCGTCGACACGGGGTATTAGCCATATTGTTATTTACTCGCCTATGTCAAAGAAATTCTTAGTGCTCCAAGGCACGTTGTCGTTGAGCCGGGAGAACAGAGAACAGAGAACATGTGACTAAAGCAGTAACTGCTAGAAGGGATGGCAGGATGCTTTGAGGAAGGTTCCCTGCCGCGAAGCCGATATCCAAGTCCGATATCAAGGTAGGAAACATAACTTACCTCTGGAAGCCACATGTTTTCGTATGTTTTGTCTTTCTAGGATTTTTGGAGGGGAATTCGAGAGTCGTCAGGGTGCACTCTGTTGAAAAGCTGTCCTTATGGAAACCTAGTCATCCTGAGGTGTCCCCTGCGAGGGGTGCATGGTTTGATCGATCGGCCCCTCAGCCCCTCCAGCTACAAGTAGAGTCAGTCCTCAACACCACTCGGTAATTCGTACTGGTATGTCTGCTAACGCGAAACGGTGCAAGAGGAAGCGAAAGAGCAACCTCGGACTCGCTTGGGAGCGGCGATTGTACTCTGGGGGAAATAGAAGCGTTGTACTAGTCGGCCCAATCCCCTGAATCCTCAGTAGCAACGAGGCTTTAGTGCGAGCCTCACTAGTCGAAGCCGAGCATTGGCTATTCATCGTGTCTGCTAACCGAATCAGGACTCGGATTCGAGACTAATAATATTAACAATGTTGCACCCTGGCCTCGGTTGTTGGTCGAGCAGATGTGAGCCTCTGTGGTTAAAGTTCACGCAGCTTTCATTCATCTCTACACAGTAAATTGTAGTACAATCTAACTTCAGGGCTTTTTAATACACGTTGCAGTTATAACATAGATGATCAAAAGGAGTTGCGACCAGTTCATCATACCCTGTCTTTCCAATGTCCCTTGCTGACTAATCAAGCCTTGTCCAAAGACTGAGCCAAACACATTTCGTAGTATCTGCCCTTTAACTTTTGTAGTTCTGCATGCGTACCCATCTCGGCGATTCTACCATTGGCAAACACAAATATCGTGTCTGCATTGCGAATCGTGGATAAACGGTGCGCTACTGCAATCGTTGTGCGACTCATCGCAGCCTCGTCTAGAGCGGCCTGTACCAACCGTTCGGACTGTGTATCCAATGCGGATGTCGCTTCATCCAGGAGAAGTAGCCGAGGATTACGTATCAGTGCCCGTGCGATTGCAATGCGCTGTCGTTGACCGCCAGAGAACTGCATTCCCCGAGATCCGCAGGGTGTGTCAAAGCCCTCGGGAAGTGACACAACAAAGTCTAGCGCGCTCGCCTTCCGACATGCTTCTCGGATCTCCTCTTCCGAGGGTTCGTACTCAAGACCAAGCGAAACATTCTCTCGCACAGACCCTTGGTATAAGGTAGGCTCTTGCTGTACCAACGACATGTGACCGCGATAGAGCCTTGGAGACATGCCGGAAATGTCCTTGCCGTCCAAGCAGATGCGGCCACTAGTAGGATCGTAAAATCGTTCGAGCAGGGCTACAAGTGTTGATTTTCCGCAGCCTGATGCTCCTACGTACGCCACAAATGACCCCGGTTTGACTGCCATGGAGATACCTCGCAGTACTCTGGCGGTTTCTCTTTGCTGGTAGCGAAACTCGACGTCTTCAAGATCAATTTGACCATCCCCGTTTGGCCCGTTATCCTTATTGTTTTCGTCCTCTCTGATGACAGGTTTCAGAGTTCGTAACCACAGAACATAGTTAGCCGCCCCCGTTGCCTTCGTCAAACTTGTTGAATACGCAAAGAATTGCCCTGCAGCCTGGCCCGCAAAGAGGACTCCAACAAAGATAATGTAGAATTGGGTCGTGGAGTATTCTCCTGTCGACAATAGCCGGCTGCCGTACCAAAATCCCAGCGCCATCGCGAGAAATTCGATAGATTGCGACAGAGAAAACCAGAACATGGTCCAGATCAAAGCCTTGGTGGATCTTGAGACAATGTTGCCTAGTAATGCTGAGTATTCCTCTAGAATTTGTGTCTCGAGAGTTAAAGAGGCGACGGTTCTTATCGAAGCGACGGCTTCGCTTGCCAGTCCTGCACTGTCTGAGAAATTCTGAGAATTCTTTGTTTGAAGCTGAAGTTCGAGGCGGATACGCAGATACCCGGCAATAAGTATTGGCAGCAACGCACCGAAAATGACCACCAACGCCAGCTTCCAGCCATACGCAAGTGCTAGGATACTGGATGACCCAACGTTGATAATCACCACTGTTATTAGAAGGACATTTGCGCTGACGAGCTCCTGAATATCGGTCGGGACGGAGGATAATTTAGCAGTCAACGCGCCGGAAGTATTTTCTGGGATATCGAAGAATTCCACATCTTGCTGCAGCACACGGTCAAACATTTCAGCTCGATACCTGTGCGTGACCGTCTGGCCAATGATATTGCATAGCCATCCAATTCCGAAATATGCGACCAGGTTCGCTATTGCGACAACGAAGAACATTAGCGAGTAAAAGTTAGCCCGATCAACAGCTTCTTGTCCAGTGACTTGGAATATCGTCAACAACCGGGCGAACAGGATCGCCTGGGCAGGGAACGTTCCACCTCCGATCAAGCAGCCCACGAATGACACTGCAAAGCACCAGTATAAGTTCTTCTGCTCATAGAACATGATCATGATACATCGCAGAAGTGAGTAGTTGAGAGTTCCGATGGCCTTCTTCTGGAATTTAGGGTCTCCTGTCAGAGACGTTACACCTGTTGTGGTTCGTTGAAGCGCAAGGCGATCAGTAACTGATTCACCAGCCTTTTCGTCCATCAACTTTGCCGCCTCCTCTGTATCCTCGGCTGATAGATCCTGCGCTCGTACAAGCGAAGCATAGTGGCCATCGAGATCGATCAATTCCTCATGAGTACCCTGCTCAACAATCTTGCCCTGTGACATAACAGCAATATTATCGGCACTCTTGACAGTGGCCAGTTTGTGCGCAATAATCAATGTCGTACGATCCTTTGACACGCGATTGAGGGCATCTTGCACGACCTTCTCCGCTTTTGGGTCCAGCGCGCTGGTCGCTTCGTCAAGCAGTAATATCTTAGGATTAGATATGATGCTGCGCGCAATTGCAATACGCTGCCGCTGGCCACCACTCAAAGTGCCAGCGCGTTCTCCAACCTCCGTATCATACCCTTGCGGAAGCTCCGTGATGAATTCGTCTGCGTTGCTTGCCCTGCACGCCTCCCGGACGAGCTCCATCTGCTTTTCACGAGGCAATCTATGTTGGTTGTCTACTAAGCCCTTGGCAACATTTTGGAAGACGGTACCTCGGAAGAGGATCGGCTCCTGCTGAACTAGGCGTATTCGGCTTCGCAGCCATTTGGTGTTGTATTCAGGAAGCTCAACATCATCGAGAAGGATCTGGCCAGATGTTGGAATATACCATCGCTCCAGAAGTCCCACAAGAGTACTTTTCCCGGAACCGGAAGCGCCTACGAGAGCGGTCGTTTTGCTGGCTGGAATTGAAATGCTAAAGTCGCGCAGGACTTGAGCGGAAGGACGGGATGGATACGAAAAGTTGAGATTTTTGATCTCAATATTGCCATGGCATGTGTTTGGTTGCATTCCCGATGGATCGAGGGGGTCTAGCAATGTCGGCTTATCGATTATGGTAAACAGTTCGGAGGCGGCAGAGGCAGCGTTAGTGAAAGACTGGATTTGCGGCGCCAGGGCAGAGATCGAGGTGGCAGCTATGGTCACGGAGAGCACCACGGTGAACACCTTGCCAACATCTTCGACCTCACCACTCAAGAACATTCTGTAGCCCTGCCAAAAGGACAAGGCGATTGCAGCATAGACGCAGAAATATTCGGTCGAAAATAAGATGCCATAGTTCGGGGATTTCTTGTTTCCTTCTTGGTGTGCCTCCTCCAAGAAGGTGTTGTACTTGCGTACCATCTTCTCGTTTGCGTAGAATGCATTTACGGTTCGGATGGACGAGAGAACCTCTTCTGCCAGAACCGCTGCTCGAGAGTATATGCGAATGATTCGAGCTTCCTGGACAGCATCAATCGCAACGCAGACCCCAGTGACCAGAAAGATAGCGGGGACAACCGACATTGTGATCAGAGCCAGCTTCCACTGGACACTTAGCGCGACAACAAAAGCGGCAAAGAACATAGCCAGAGCTTGGACGGTGAACGTGAGCTTTTCGGCAATTCCTCCTTGAATCCTAGTAGTGTTGGTGGTGACCTGGGTGGCAATTGCTCCATTTCCTTGCTTGTCGAAATGCCAGACTTCTTGCCTTAGTGTACAGTCGAGGAATGCATGCCGCAATGTTCTCGTTGTTCTTATTGAGGAGATGGTGATTGTGGCCGTTGCAATGTAAGTGACAAAGAACTTCCCAATGAAAAGGTAGATGAACCAAAGCACGAAAGAATTCACATCATCTCTGAATTGGGCAGGAGTTGAACCGCCGCTCCCGAAGTCGTTGAATTTGCTAGTAAAATTTCCAAAGATCAATGTCATGAGCGGCAATGAGCTCCCACTAGCTATGGCGCAAATAAAGGCAATGGCATTCAACGTCCAATCATATTTGTCACAATAGTGGAAGATACGGAGGTAGTCTTTGATGCTGCCCTCTGTTTCCTTCTCGGGAGGCTTCTCAGAAACATTCTGGTCACCGTCCTGGCTGGAGATTGACTTTTCCGGGTCTTGTGCCATTGAGTGGCAATGGAGAAATCAACGCCGTGTTGACTGGGCTAATCGGGAGTCCCAAAATATAATCATTATCTGGATGTTGTACTACTTGTAGATACCGAGGAGACCAAATGGTTTGAGGACATATATCTCTCTTAGGAGGAAACAAGCGGTGTCGCTATTACCTACCTCCCAAGACAGACGCGATACATCAAAAAGTATTGGCAGCCAGGCAGCACCACGGAAGGCGTTTACCGAATGGACCGAATGACAAGATTTCCAAACAAATTCACAGCATCATCGCTCTGTTAAAGTTCGCGCTGCTTTTGGCGAACGAGCACGAGGTCTCATAGGTTGAAAATACGAGCGGCCATGAGGAATGTGGAGGAGACGAGAGATGCGCCCCTTTCAAGTCGATGCTTGTCGAGAATGAGCCATGTGGCCCACCCCCAAGAAAGGCGATGCTGAGGTGGAGGTGGGTTTGACTTGGCATGGCTTGCCGGCCACCGCGGGCTCCGAGGTGGTTTGACCTCGACTCCCGAGCTGCTGAGTACATTGCACCGTCCACGAAGAAGAATCAACTAGTTTCTCGTCGCGCTCCAGCATTCGTCCGTGGGCAAATTCGTGTTATTGGCATTCTTCAGAATCCTTCAGCATTGTTGAACAAAAGGCAAGCTCTGCGGTGGAAAAGATGTCCGATCCAAATATCTCCGATCCCGAAGCCTTCACCCTAAGAATACCTGCAGTGAGTTGTTCTCCCTGTTCGCAGACACAGTGGGACTGATCTCTTCTTTTCAAGTGTGATACTTGCCGAGCTAGGAAGGTGCGTTTCACGGTGGACTCGTTATCTCTACTTGAAATTGAGATTGATGGCGTGGCCCCAGATAAAATGTGACCGGAAAGCACCGTGCTCGAGTTGCAGAGCAAGCCAAGTGGCTTGCCGTACCACCAAGAGGAATCCAGAGAAGAAACAACGGATTCTCGTATCTGGTCGGTAGTAAGTCGTGGCTCTACATGATCCCACCTTCATCTTTCCGTTGGCTGATTGGGTGTCTGCTGTTTAGCGAGCGAGAGATTGAGAATGTCAGTGGACGACTCGCAAGTCTCGAGAAGATCTTGCAGGCATTTGCGAACAACCACAGAGGTACTGGGACAGATGCCTCGCCTTCTGTGCTTACCGAATCACTGTCCACGCCTAGAGACAGTCAACTGCTTGAGACAGATGTCGGCTTTGAAGGCGATTCCAGTTTCAGTGCCCATTCAAAGCTGGCAGTCAAGGATTTTGAGAGCAGCCTCAATAACTCCCCCTACTCGTCAATACAAGACGTTTCCGCCGCAGTGGCAACTTTACGAGGCGTCTTGAACAAGAGTCTCACTAGCCAGGATGAGACCTCCAACTCCGGCCAACAATCTCTACGTGAAGTTGTTCATTATCCAGAACTCTCCAATCTCGCTCTGCCTCCAATGGATGCTGTTCTACGCCTGCTTAGGCATGTCAAAGGCACGCTTCGCCGACTACAGTGGACTCACTTGACTAATTTCACATAGTGCACGGCCACAGATTCTCGTATGAATGTCCCATGGTGACATTACACGAGGTCACTGCTCTTTGCCAGAATCTATACTTCCCTGCTGAGCCCTACACCATTGCAACATTTATCACTGTACACACTGCATTATATTACCTGTTCCGAGATCTACCAGTCAGTGACATGGAACAACTTCAGATGCCTAGATCAGAAATCCAATCCATAGTCGACCTATGCAGCAAAAATTCGGAAATCGCATGTCGGAACCTGCGACTAGCCATGGACTCTTCCTACGAAAACATGCAAGCATTGATGATGGGTGTGAGTGTCCATACGTTGACCTTGATCCATCTCCAGGAGACCGCTAATCCCGACCCCTTGTAGGCTGTCTTTGCCATGGAAGTGTCCCGGCCCGCTCTTGGTTGGGCGCTCATTTCCGCCGCCTGCCGGATGGTTCAAGATGCGGGTTACCACCGACTTCCACCCTACTCAGTCGCGCCGGATGAAGAAACCACGAAGAAAAGAGTAATCTTCTGGTTTGTATATACCACAGATCGGAGTATGGCTTTTAGTTTCGGACGAGCACCGAATCTGCATCTGTATGACATCAGCTTGGAACGCCCAAAGCTTCCTGAAGAAATGGACAGTGAATGGGGGACAATGTTCTACTTGTGGATCGATTATGCCGACATTCAGGGCGACGTTTACGAGCAGCTGTATTGTGCCCGTGCCAAGTCTGAGGCTCTAGATGTCAAGATTCGCCATGCACGCCGCCTTGCTGAGCGCTTGCATCAACTTCGTGATGGTTTCGAGATCGACGCTGCAAATGCACCATACGCCGAGCAATTTCAGGATGCCCTGTTGTCTACAGACGTCATCATACTTTCAACTCTGACCCTTGTCTATCGGGTTATCCCTCCATCAACGGTACATAAAAATCAAGCTCATCATCCCCTGCAGGTTTGCGAGGAAGCTCTGTCAACGGCACGCCAGGCATTGGCAACCACCAATGCGGCTTGGGAGATGTTGAAAGACCGTACGGGAGAGGACTGGCGCGTATTCATTCATTGGAGTCTGCTATGGTGTCCGTTCGTCCCTTATCTTGTCGTATTTGGCAACACGATAGTTGAGCGGAATCGGCAAGACCTAGACTTACTCGAAAAAGTAGTGGCCACCCTGCAGGGTGCCCATCTAGAGAGTGCAAGAATTGACAAGCTCGAGAAAGCCTGTAAGTTCTTCAGCCAGATTGCTCGGATATACCTCGACCAGACTGAAGGGGCGAATGTCCAGCAGTTTGACGCAATAGACACCCTCGCTGCCACCGAGAACTCTACGTCCTCAACGTTGGGGCCTACGGCCATGCCGACATTTCATCAACCAGATGCCCAGATCATGGACGCCATCCTTCCTGACCTCCCGCTTTCGCAGCAAGCCTGGAACGGCATGTTTGAGGAGTGGGACCTAGGCCTCGGTGCAGGGAATGCACGGGAGATGTCTTCGTATTTTGAACACTTTACTGGCATCGGGAACATGTCAAACATATTAGGTGCTCCCCCACAGGAACCTTTTGGCTGAGCGTGGAGTAATGAGCTCTCTCACCCAGCATTCCATGCACAGCTTAAGCTTGTTTCTATAGATCCTAGTGTGTGGGAGTTCCTTGTAGGAACTCGAGTTCTGCACGTTAGCTTTTAGAATATGGATTTTTATATGAACCGGTGAGATCTCAGCACATAGACGCCCGTAGCTAGTATCCAGCCACCTTCCCTACCTGGAGACTGATCACACGGTCCTGACTCCTTTCACTGAGTAAGTTGGTGAATAACCGGGCCATGGCTACCAAGACCTCCTAAAATGGCCAACTCACTTTTGTTCAATTGGGGGTCGTCTATCTCAACCTAGATGCAATATTGGCCTTCAGCCAAGGAGACAAAAGCAGCAAGCCTGAGACACCGAAATAACTAATTACACAATTCGGATAGACAAGACGTATTGATTATTACGAAATTGTCTCTCACACCTCCTTAGATAGTGCCTACTTGGTGCATCAAACATGGCAGTCAACGATCTTGTGCAGTGGGGTACGCCCCCTACCTGACTGAACCTTGAGACAATGGTGGAGTCAGCCCAGATACTATCGCGCATCATGTGAGCCTCAATAGCTTCACTATCATCGGTGATCGAGAGCCTCCCCTGCAAGGTATTCTATCATCTCGGCCAACCCCTCCTGCTTCTGCCTGGCACCAGCACCAATGATGCCTTGTGCTTTCCCCAAACATTTCAGGCCAACGCCATCTATCCCGAGAAAGGCCATGTGAGCCCCCTCCCTGTTACATCTTCCTTCGACGGCGACACATCACCTGCGTAGCGAGGTAGGCATGTACTCCGTACCTTCGAAGCATCCCGTCCTGGCTTCCACTTGGATTTGCACAGCTTTGTGATTGGGCTTTGGGAGACCTTGTGGCTCACTAGACCCCTCGAACATCGCCATTGAAGTGGAATTCGGAAGAGAATTTCATCTCTTGGGTCAGCAGTTCCGATCGTCGCCAAATGGCCGATTTGCTGCAACTTGGCGTGAACGCCGAAGTCCCATTATCCAACGTTGAGAGTGAAAGCACAGCTGTACAGCAAGCTACATCTGACGGGGCAACACTCATCGACTCAAGCTTTACTTCCTCCCCTGCGCATTCTGCGCTCCAGTGGCTCCACGCCTCAGAGGAATCTTACCCGTGGATTAAGAATGGCACGATCCGATCTCCAGACACCCCGTTACTGAAATTCGTCCACCTGAATATCCCGGAAGACTCGTCGTCACTAATCACTCATCTCAGAGACTTGCAAGGCTCCAAGTTCGATCTCACTACATGGGCGCGAGCTTTGTTGTTCCGCGTCCTCGCCGATGGATTCACCTCAACGCTGCAGAGGATACCGGACGTGAAGGCTGCGTGGCTGCAAAGGGGTCAGGAGCTGGGGTATGGGCGCCCCGGGCCTGGGCATGAGCCTGTCCGCGCCAGCCTCTCGGTGACCTGCGCGTTGGGACTGGAAGATCACCAGATCATGCGCTCGCTGTGGTGCATCACCTGCACGCATGCTGCAGCAAGCAATCTGGCCGTGGTGGCCGGAATCCCGATCCCGATCCCTCTATCTGAATGGATCCAGCATGAACAGGACCCTCCATACCCCGAAATCAGGGCCCTGCGCTCCCTTTCAGGATTCCATGCATTTTACGCTTCGTTCTTCTGCCTTCAATTCGGCCTGAAGGTCACCCCGACCACCAATTCCACTACTACAACGACCCTCACAGTTGAAAGCGAGGTGCCGCGAGCCCCCCTGGTCGGCGACAAAGATAAAGCCAGCCAGGAAACATGGCGTATCATTTTATCACTCGCGAGAGATGACGACAACAACGACAACAACGACAACAACAACGCCTCACGCTTCCTCCTTGACCACGACAGCGTGATCACGTCGGTACCTCGAACACCCTTACCGCAAGCGATCACAGCCGTGCTGACGATCAGACGGGAAGACAACCCGCCCGCGTTCCTCATCCACGTCGTCGACAGCAAGGTCGACGCGTTATCCGGCCGACGCCCGAGCAAATGGTGTCTCATGGTGTTGAAGCACGACACCGACTTCCGCGACCACCGAGAACTCGCGGCGCTGCTCCGCGAAGAAGCCAAGGAGTCCAGCGTGGTCGCGCTCGAGCATAAGATCGACGAGATGGATGGGATGCTCAGGACTGCTGATCTATATCTCTCCACTCCTGAGGATGGCCGGTTTCTCGAGGACTGGGGAGATTCATTGGCTTGTGACCAAAACAGAAAAAAAATATAAAAAAATAAAAAAATAAACGGTCAGCCCTGAACGAGAAGGATAAATTAATACCGACTGCAGTTTCTCACACCGTCAAACAAGGGTCACTGAGCGGCTTGTGGCTTGGTTAGCTTTTGGTCATGGATCTTTGTTCGTAAGTACATACATGCATTTTGTCCGCCCAATGTAGGGCTTATGAGAGTGGAGCTGTTATTTAAGCTGATTTCTCCCATGGAGGGCAATCACATTATCCTGGCCATAAATTGTCTCCATTTTCGTAATCTCCCCCCTTTAACTCTTTTTCTTTCTCCCCAAAATTGTCTATGGCCAGGCCTGTCCCAAGTAAAAGTACAAAAGGCCCCAAGAGCATAAAAAGCAAACTATCATGAGCGCTTGGCGTTTGCTTCGGCGTCGAGGGTATTGCGCCTGGCACGCTTTGCCTCCTTCTCCTCGAGGCGGACACGCTCCTGCTCCGCAATGCCGGTGCGGGCCTTCTCGTGCTTGGTACTCAGCTCCTTCTTGGTGATGAGAAGGCTGATGAGGATGCCGAAAGCGGCGAAGGCAGTGTAGAAGATCCACATGGTTTTGAGGCTCTCGGTGTACGCCACATTTACCGCCTGCTTCTGCTCTGGCGGCAGAGACTTGACGAAGTCGGTGGTAGAGCCGAAGCTCGAGGCTGTGAGGCGTTGAGCGACGTCGGGTGGTAGGTATTGGCTGAGGTACGACTGTTTCTTGCTGAGCTCGTTGCCCAGGATAACGCCGCCGAGGACGACTGAGACCGAGGTCGAAATGTTGCGGATGAAGCCGAAAGTGGCGGTCGCGACCGCGATATCGTGCCCTTTGACGTGGCTCTGAAGCGCAATTAACGGGCTTTGGAAGTTAGGCCCCACGCCGACACCCGCAATTATTTGAAAGATGATGATCTTGGCCCAGTTTGCGCGTGGTTCGAGGTCGATGAACAACCCGAATCCCAGTGTCATCATCACCATTCCGAACCAGATCGGCTGCTGGTATCGCCCAGTCTTCTTGATAAAGATCCCGGTAATGGCGGAGGAGAAGGATAAGCTCAGCACTGTAGCGAATAGATAGACACCGCTGAGTAAGGGAGTGGCAGAGAGGACTGTTTGGAAGTAGATGGGGAGGTAGTAGCTGCCAGCAATGAAGACGAAACCGTGGACAAAGCATACTCCTAGCGCGGCTAGATTCGACCTGTCCATGAAGATTCGGAGCGGGATGATGGGGTACTTGGCGAACTTGGCCTCGTTAATGAAGAACAAGACGACAGTGAAGATGCCCAGGATGATCAGGCAGAGAGTATAGGCACTGTCCCATGGGTGGGTGACGCCTCCAGATTCCATACCAAACAGAAACATGGTCACTCCTCCAACAATGAGGATCACTCCCACCCAGTCGATAGTCTTGATACCGGCGACGAAGGGAGTCTTGGGGGTCTCCAGTTTGAGGAAGAAGATCAGTAAGATCAGAGACAGGCCATCGAGGGGTAAATTGATATAGAAACACCATCTCCAGCTGACGCCTTCGGTGAAGCCGCCTCCGACAACAGGCCCAACACCAGAAGCGATGGCCCACACCATGCCGAGGAAGCCATAATATTTGGGTCGATCCCTCATGCTGAAGAGGTCGGCAACACAGATATTGACTAGGATGACCAATCCTCCTCCACCAATGCCTTGAATGACACGACCTCCAATCAGGAGACCAACACTGTTGGATACGGCCGCGATCAAGCTGCCGGCCATGAAGATGACATTTGCCATGATGATCATGGGTTTACGACCCCATATGTCGGACAATTTCCCCCATAGTGGAACACTGGCCGCATTAGCGAGGAGATAGGCACTACCGACCCAGGTGTAATCAGCGGCAGAGGCGTTGAAGTGTTGAGCTATGGTCGGCAACGCGGTGGTAATAATAGTCACGTCCAAAGCGGCAAGGAAGAGCGCCATCATCAGCGAGAACATGATGATGCTGATCCTTACTTTAGAGAATGCATCTGCCCTGGATGGTGTCTTTTCAAGGGCTGGCACATCTTGGGGCTCGTCCACAGGGATGTCGCCGGTGGAGGAGACTGGAGATGAGGGTTCGTCTTCGCGGCTAGGTTGCTTTTCGAGCGAGGATTCGGGGCTGTGTAATGAGGACGGTTCTGGCCGAGTATCTGCTCCTGTCCTGGGGACGGCATTCTGTCGTGGCAAGCCTTCAAGGGCCGCCTGGGAATTCTTTTCTTCGTCCACCATGTCGACCCTATCGAGTCACGGTGCAAGACTGAAAAGCGGCAATTTGAGAGCACTATCCGGCGGAGGTATGGATTACCTGGGAAATGCCTGTGCAGTATTTCGTTCTAAGATCAGCTTTTCGAAATCTCGATAACCTGGGAACGAGGCAGCTAAGTTTTTATGTGGAATTTGAATATTGTTTGCGAGACAATGGATTTGTAATGCCTGTTGTAGCTGGCGATTTCCAACTCAGCCTTGCTCTGACGTGAATAGGGATATCGAGAGATGTTCTGTGAGTGGTCCGTTTGTACTCGATACAATTGCCGATATAGGTAAGTGGGTATTGACTCCAGATGAAGGTCCTTTGTTGTTTTGGTTGTATATATGTTCGTAAATTCCTAGTGAAAAGCGGTCGCCACCACCGCAGAGTCGCTAGTATGATGCAGAACAAGACAATAATGAGGGCACTGAGAGGCCTCCACAATGGACTGACGCCCGCCCAAGGTATGAAAGGGTATTTATTGTTGGAAAGGAAACTGGATAGTTGAGAAATATATCTAGCATCAACATGGGAATTCGGACAGTAAAGAATAGTCAATAGCCCTCCTGACGAAAGGAACACCTTAATTTTAAGTCAAGGAAGCAAAAGACAAGCTTCGGCCTTTGGCGAAATGGCCGATCCGAACTTGAAATGGGTGTCCATGACTTTTTTCGCCTACAAGTCGAAACATTCCCAGGGAGTCTAAACTCGCGCGAAGAAAATATCGATGACGAATCCGCAAGCAAAGTGGAGGTGACGGCCGGGGGAGTCATCGACTGGCAGCCCCCCGCTTACAATACGGTTCGTGCGATTTCTCCATCCGGAGGCCTGTTGAGGTAATAATAATATTGATTGAGAGGGCTCCTTTGTACGGAGCACCAGCCAGAGGCGTCAAGCCACCGCCATGGTGGTCATGAAAGCCTCTTTCTTGGGGGGTGGCTGGTCAAGTGCCCGCCAAATCACTGGATGATTGATGAAGAAGATCGAGCTGACTTGACTCAATACGGAGTAGTAGCGGATGGGTTGAAAGGGCGAAGACGCGAGGGCGGACATCAACACTCGGGAACACCCAGACACACAGTTTAAACATGCGTACTCGTATTCTATCGCGATTCGCGACAGGGTTTGGCGACATCTCATCCCATCCAACGTTAATCTTGGTCTCGGGCTCACGTTGCACAGCAGATCCAAACAACCGGAAAAGGTCAGCCTGGAGCCGGGGCTGCCAGGCCCATTTCCTTGCACGAAGATGTCAGCGCAACAACTCCGGCAGCAACATCTCCTTCGGCGCCGAAACTGAGCATTTCTGGAGAAGACTACCCGAGAAGAGATGCATGGGCCCAGGCACCTACCAGGCAGGATGGTTCTCATTCGATCAGATTCCGGTGTGCCTGTGTGGCATTTGACTCATTACGAGTTGTCGCCTATTGTAACAGGAGGTGAAGGAGCAAACCGTACTCCGTACTCCGTCGTTGATCATCTTGCCTCATTAACATACGGAGTACTGCAGACCTGCCCCGAGACTTGACGTGATCCGCTGGCTCAACATTATCTCCATTCATTCTAAATACGACGTGAAGATGGAACAACGCCTAGGTGTGGTGTTTGTGTGGCGAGCCACCGATGAGGTTACTTTCTCGAATCTAATCACATATGTAGCTCTCAGTTGAGCTGCCCGCGTTGGATCCTCATAATGTCATGAGCCCTATGTACGGTCTGTGCTCTTCGGGATTAAATCAGCACCGAGCACTCCATGGTGAACGGATGTAAAAAAGTCGTATACTTGGTACTATTGAGAAAAAGCTTGACAATCTGAACCACTCTGTTGATGGACACATATACCTCGCCTCGCCACGCTCCCCAACAATCATTCAATGAAGCACGTTACACAGGCTGGAGCTTTACTTGCTGCTAAATAACAACCGACACAAAAATTCGACGATGCCGCCGCAAAAGAAAAGGTGGGCTCCTGGAACCATCTTAAACATACACTGAGAGCTGTTGCCTTTCAATTCAAAGACTCCCCGCAGTTCAGGCATTTCAATTTCATCCTCCATACCTTTGGTTCAAAGCGCTGTGCCCCTTTGCTGGCCGGGGTGGGAACGAGTTGACTGACGGTTGCATGATGGACGTCCCCACCAGTCGTTTCGATCTCGGCATTCAACTTGCCTGCCCACGGAGCCTTTTTCATTGGCGTCGACTTCGTTTTCTTGTTTCCTTTGACCACTGGTGTCGATGGCACGACGCTGTTCTCCTTGATCTGACCGCTCAACGAGACTAGGGGCTTGACTAAATTGCCCAGAGTCTCGCCGACTTTCTCGCCCAAGCTCTTTTCCTCCTCTCTTTCGTGTGTCAACGTCCCAGTAAGAAAGTTGTTCCACGCCCTCTCCTCAAGATCTTTATAAAGACAGGCTTGGTGGTTCCACATTCCGCAGCCCTTCTGGGGCTTGTGGCACTGATACATGTCGACACCCGGATTGTCGTAGCCACCGCATATGCAAAACTTGCGTAGTTTGCTTAGTGCGTTCTTGCCCTCTTTGACTTTCTTTAGATCTAGGGTCTGTCGCCAATACCGCTCCTGAAGCACATTTTTGTTCGAGTCATCATTCTCATCCCAGAAGCTGACTTCGGCATGCGTTGCGATTGTTTGGGCTTCGATGATGTCCACGTGATTACTTAAGATCAACTCTCGTTTGCCATGATATGGCTGTCGGCCGCCTGGGAGCTCGTCTGGCCAGTAGAGCCAAAACACTTTGACGTAAACCTTTTCCTGACTCTCGGCTCGGAATTCAGAGATTAACCCCACCCAGAAATTTTCTTGGTCGTACTGTAGTCTCTCATCCTCGGTTGCATCGGCGGAAGGTGCTGGTGGAATAGGGGTATGGCGATTTACATAGACAATCTGGCCGGAAGTATAGATCACGACAAACGGGTCCTTGACTGTGGTTTGGGGGCATGCATGTCAGAAAAGACCCACGGCGGCTGCCTGAGCGCGTAATAGAAGAAACTCACATTTGGCATTCTTAAATCTGGAAAGTTCCTTCCATTTGTTTCCGGGTCGCACTGTATAGTCTATGGTCAAATGGGGCGCGAGAAGCGGCGCATCGCCCTTTTCCAGCCAGGAGTCGTCATTCAGGGCCTTCTTGCCGCGCCGCGGGAGAGCTGGGCACTGGATGGTGAAATCAGGGCTCACTTCGGCCTCGATGGTTTCTGGCGCACTCGATGATTTACCGCCGTTGGTGTTCGTCCTTTGTTTGCCCGTGTCGTCTTCCATCTCGCTTGCGCTCCGCTTCCGGCCCGCCATTTGAGAAGTCTCGCTTGGGGCTTCGATGTCACTATCGCGTGGGGTCAAGGGCAGGTTCGACGGGTAGGATTCGGAGGTCGCGACCGTCGAAGCCATTGAATGGAGTCACAGCTGGATACGTATGATCCAGTCACAGGATCGTGTCGATGAACACAATTTGGAAAGTTGGACGCGGGAGTAATGTGCGATTTCTCAGCAACTAATTGCGCGGTATGACGGCAAGGATCACGGGATGAGGGACGCGATGTGTTGAAAACGAAGACTGAAGAGTGTTGAGGAAGGCGACAGCTGAAGAATAGCTCGCGTGGATTCGATGGTTGACCCTCACGGAGGGGAAGCGCAATGGTGCAAAGAGTGTGAGATGTCGGGGTGGTTGGGCGAAAGTATGGCGCAGTAAACTCGGTAGTGACAGTAATACAAAAAGCAATCTGGAAGAGGGAAATAATACCAAGCGTGTGGTATTGTTTTGGTGGACAGGACCTCGTACTGGTACGGAGCAAACAACAATCCATGGGTCCTCGAGTACGAGGCACTTGGGGCCGATGGGCCGCCGGGTATAACCAGTCCTTGGCCTCAACCTGAGAATTGGGCAACTTGAGTTAGGGTGTAGGGTATTAGCACCATAGAATTAGGGACCCCTCGGCCGAGGGGGCCTTGGCTGCCATTCCTCCTGACGTGTTCATTATTACCAAATCCTTCGAGCTGGGAGCTGTGGAGGCGAGGGGCGACCTAAGTACGGAGTACATAGCTTCATACATGCTATATGCATAGGCACTGAGCACTCTGTACTCCGTAATTACTGGTACCCTTGGTATTCTTGGTATTACCAAATGGGATTTGGGAATCGCACCAACAATACTAGTAAGTACCAATTTCAGTCCACATCGTCACGTCCTACGTTTAAATATAGGACTCTCGAGGTCGTTGCGATTGTATTTTTTTTGTCCTTTGTACCATTTCTCTTGATAATGCTGCCTCACAGCAAATATCGGGCCAATTATGTCTCGGAAGTGGCCGACGCGGCCCGTACGCTCCATTTTCGCGCGCCCTGAGCCATCCTCTGTATGTATTTTCGCGAACCATACAGTGCCTTAGGTACCTAGGTACCTAGATACCGTATGTCAAGTAGTTGGGGGACCTAGGATAATGTACCGTCCTTCTCCGCCAGACGATATATACCAATGAGTTCCTACCCTAGGCGAGTAGGTCATTCAGTGGATATGACGAGTCCTATACTGTATGTATCCGCTAGAGAATCGTAGGAGCCCGCAAACTACAACAATTAGATATGTACTATCATAGTTCGCTGGCAGGACTACCAGGTATCGATGAGACTTTCAGCTGACGGTCAATACCCACATAGATAGGCATCGCCCTGTGAAACAAACTGTCCCTCTTCATGAACCACGAATAGTCACTTGGGAGAATGACAAGAAAGCCCTTCTCCATCATGAAGCATTATCAATGTGACAGTAGAGCTTTACGCTTGGATCGGGTCCCAAAGCGCAACTTGCTTCAAGAATGAGGATGAAAGCAATTATACCACCCGCGACTGGCCCGGACTATTATTATCATCGCCTGCACAGCATCCTTGCTGGGTATCTGGGTATGAATCAACAGATGTAACTCCTGGGGCAGATCGTATTACAGAAATGCCTGGCTGAATTCCCTTTCAGCACCCAATGCCGCATGCTACTTGAAGAAGTTCTTGATCTTGTCGAAGAACGAAGTCTTCTTCTCGTGCACATGTTGTTCATTGCCTGCGCCCCCTCGGCCGACGTGGTGGGATTCTTCCCTCGCAACGCGAGTTGCTGTCTCAGGGACGACCTCAGCGTCGTGGGGTGCGCCTCCAGTTGCTGCTCCATCCTTGTCGATGTTTCCAGCTCCTCCTCGTCCAGCCGAGTAAGGCCCGTCACCTTGATTGCCCGTTGCGCCTTCACGCACGATCTCGCCGTCAACGTATGTAGTTTGGTCTGGTCCGATGTTGGCGGCGCCTAGGATCACATTAGCCCTGGGTCCCGAGAAACTTCTGTGGTTCGCTGGAAGTGCATCGTACCGCCGCGGCCGTGAGAGACATTTGTAGCCATTTTCCTCTCAGGTAGGAGTCTAGAGTCATTAGTCGTGCCCTACATTCTCTTCTGTGTATGTGTAAAGTGAAAAGGATGAATGCCGAATCGGCTTCCGGGTACCCGAGCCCAAGTGAAGGGAAGCGTTCAGGATAGTGGGATAGGACAAGGCTGGCAGTAGGTAGAAGCATTAGAATCCGAGATTGAGGGCTTACCTGAGAAGTGGGAACTGAAGAGTGGATAGGTGTTCACTGGGGTAAGCAGTGTGTCTAACAAGCAATGATAAGTGAGTTGCAGATGTTTGCGATGAGGGTCACATATGATCACCAGAGGGATAGGCGAGAGATAACGAGAAGTGAAGAGTGGCCGGCACTGGGGCCTTTAGTAGGTCGTACGGGGCTCCTACCATACCGCCTGCTCTTCCTCTCTCATGCCCTCGACCAAAAGCAAAGTCCGGATCCTAATCGTAGGTCACTTTTAGTTCAACGGGTGGCATGAGACCCAAGGCATCGATGGCTTGGTGACGCGAGCCAAGATCAGTTGGACGACTGAAACCACGCGAAAAGAGTAGTAAGAATTTGATAGCGTTCCGTTAGCGAGCAGGGAGCACAAGCTTAGCCAATACTGTAAACTGGAGGGCCACGTTGGGTGCTTCTTTCTTTATCACGCAATCGTGGTACATATCTCGCTGTGATCTTGGGACGTTGAGGTCGCCCCTCAGCTTTTGCTCCATTAATGTCCCTCGTATCGATCTACAACCATTGTTACCAGGCACCAATGTCCTATGATAAAATTGAATCTGCAGGTCTATGATATAATACATGGTTGGGTTTTGTCGTTTATCAAAATGGGACCGATCATTTGTACGCTAGTCGAACGTCCCTTATCTGTAAGATTAGTCCTCATTTAGTTTTCGATACGTCACTCTTTCGTCAAATCGGATACGTGATACGCCGGTCCAGCTTTTGTGGGATGAGATTTCCGGTGAGTCTAACTCAACAAAGGCTGAACATTTTGACTAATATCATTAACCGATTGTGAATACGAAGGGCGATTGTTATTTCTCCTATGCCGTTGCCTGTCCATGTACAAATTGAGCCTACCGTCAACTTTAGGTATAATACGGATCCATTATCTTGTGTTCAACTGTCTCTCTAAGCCTTTGCTGTCTTCTTGTCGTCACCGCCACCACCTCCAGTGGTCGGCAAGCCCATAAAGATCTTGAAAGAGTCATAAATCATCCATTGCAAGCCGGTCAATGTTCCAATCATAACCTACATCATCATCCTGAATCAGTTTCTTCCTGGGCTGCAAATAGCGTTGGGATAAAACTTACAATTCTGACAGGGAGACCATTCCAGAGACCACTGAAGCCAATCTTGCCATAGATACGGCTCATAGCAGCGCCAAAACCTTCACCAGGAGCACGATCTGCGTTTAATTTGCTGACCATAACATCGGCAGGGTGCGACACAATAGCGCAGAGAATACCGGCAAGATAACCACCAACAAAGGCCACTCCCGTTTGCGCACCTTTATTGTAGTCTGATTTTTGTCCAGGTAGGTAGTCGTAAATCGCAGCGACAATGTTTTCAAAGGAGGCAAACTTCATCATGGTATAGGGAATTTGACGACCCCATAGAGGGTAGAGACCTTTATATAAGCTGGACATTGTTAGCAAGGCTTGACCACGGCTCAGGCTATATCTGCGAATTACCCTGCGGTTCCCTCTTTGGCCGTGATAGATGAAATTCCTTGAAGGGTTCCAGTAAAGGTTGGAGGGATCGTGGTCTGCATTCTAACTTTGACGGCTTCGAATGGGCAGAGACCTACGTCGGCAATAAACTCGGCTGAGGCCGAAGCGGTCAAGAACAGGACGGTCTTGTATTGGGCAGCGTTTTCTTCACCTGCCAATTGGGTATAGAGGTGTTTGAAATATTCGTAGAAGCCGTATTTGCCGGCACCTTGGACGGAATAACCAACGAAGGTAGGGCCCCAGCCAGTAAAGATGCCACGAACTCCTTCTGCTTTTCCAATCTTTTTCCATGCTTCCCAATTGCCTTTGTAGAGGTTTGGGTCGACTTGACGACGACACTTGACCAGGTCTAGCGGAGTGACGGCGGTATGCGTGGTACCCTAGCGCGATGTCAATATCATGAATGGTATTGGGATACTCCTGCTGTCAACATACGCAAGCTAGAATACCGCCGACTGTACACGCTGCGTAATATTTCCCAGAATATAGCTCAATTGCTCCAGCTTTGGCTTGAGCTTTCTGGCTAGCTTTGTTGTACTCTTTCTGAGCAGCTTCACTGAGCTCAACCGCTTTGTCTTTAGCAGTCTCGGCAGCACTCCATGCTGAGAAGATGGGTCTCTGTTTCGGATGCTCAACTGGTTTAGCCGCTGGCCTGTAGAAGGGCGATGTAGGAAGCAATGCCTGGTGCAGGGCGGTTGTGTTTGGGAATAGTCCAACCATGGTGCTACGGAAGAAAGAAAGGTGAGCTGCTTATCTCCGAGAAAGAGGTCTGAGGGGAGTTATGTACATTTGACTCCTTATGATGCGAGGATGGCGCAGTTGACAAGAGTGAGTAGGAGTGGCTTCGGTAATAAGGAGTGACGATTGAATCTTCCTATAGTACTGTAACTCGGTAGGTGTGATATGAGTTATCAGCTGGAGATGGAGGGAAGGTCTGCATCACAAACACCTGGGACAGGGAGGACGATAGGTCAAGAGAGGTGATTGGGAGGTGGCAGGGTTGCGGGAAAAGTGTCGAAGCAAGGCAAGGCCATGCAGGACCAAGCGGGCCTGCTGGATGAGGTAATTAGCTGCTGTCTCCTCCTCCTCTCATCTCGCCTCAGATCACTGCTTCTATCGTAACTGTGGCTATCGCTGGGCGCTGTGGTTGGCTTGGAGCGGGGGAAGGCCTGATTATTACGTCGGATTTGTTGGAGCTCCTTCCCTCGCTGCTTCCCTTCAGGGTGCATTGAGTGACGTGAGGATATCAAGGCGGGGTTAGGCGATCCGTTCCCATGCTACACCTTGAGTCAAGCCACTATTAATTAGGTGCCGATAGCGTCTAAAATGCGGAGCACGGAGGACCTTAGTTGACCAGTAAACAAGGACCGAGGGGCATCGAAGGTGCCACTTTTAACGCCGGGAGAGAATTCACTCCTAAACGCAACGGCAGCCAAGAGCGCCTAGGGGCAACCCCTCTGATCCAAGGCTGTCTAAGTAGCAATAATTATCTTTTTTTCTGAACTGCGTATGTGAATCCTCTTTATCTTCTTTAAACCAACACCAACAACATAGTCCACCTATCCATCCAGTGTTCTCTATCAGCTCCACCGAGAATCTACAATGCCTCAATTGCCAGCCATGAATTCCTCGCTGGAACATGGCGTCCCGCTAGGCCCCACCATCGTCCCCCAGCCTGACGGAATGCCTCCCTTGGATGGCCAGCACTCTACAAAGCTCAATGAATGGGCAAACAAATATCGCGGTGCTACCGTCGCTGACTTGGACCTTCCACCTGCCCTTTCGACCTCACCAACAACCTCTCTCTCTTCTGCTCTATTGTCAGCGTCCTCACACGATTACTCGCACCTGACCGTCGTCTCCGATAATACCCGTTCCCTCCTGGGCTATCTCTCCATCTCCCATCTAAAGGACCTTTTTGAGTCAAAACAGCTCGATCCTTCTGACCCGGTTTCCAAGGCCATGGTCAAGTTCCAACGCGGCGGCGGTAAAAAGTATCAAGTTATCACCATGGAAACTGAACTGTGGGAGTTGGAAGGTTTCTTCGAGGATGTCGGTCCGTTTGCGACAGGTGCCAATCAAGACTTTGCGGTTGTTACCGACGGTGGCCGCAAATTTGTCCTCGGTGTTGTGACGAGAGGGGATCTGGCTGAGTTCGTCAAAAGAAGACCAGCATGAGACAGCCACATATCTGATCAGAGTGCTCCACATCACGATGCATTACGGAGAAGTGCTTGCATGATAATCAGACAATGAAAAGCGTCCTACCACAAGCTCCAAAGCTATGTGTGCTCGCATCGATAACATCGATTTCATCTCCATTCAGACAGTCCAATAGACCAAACGAGCGGGTGGATGAGGTGAACAGAACCTTCAGAGTCTTCTCCGACTGCTCCATTTGCTTTCGGAAAACGTTCACTAATTCGCCAATCCGCACTTCTCTTCCCCTTTCGAAGTCCTCGAGACCGTCAATGATACACAATGCCAGCTGCGGAAGGAATGCCAAAGCCTTGGCAAAAAACTCAAGAGCCTTTTCCCAGCTGGTGGCGTCAAGACCGTGAAGATCTGTATGTATATGGGTCGATATATGTTTGGTTCTGGAGCGTCGGAACTTGGGTGAGAATCTGGTAGGTCATTGAGTAGAGTAGCCCCACAAGAGGATCAGTGTCCGTTGGAGACTACTCTTGAGACTGCTCTACATTCTGCCTGCAGAAGAAAGATAGCACTGGAGCTTTCAAGGAGTCCGCTGAGAGCACAATCCGATACGCCACCAAGGGTATTTCGGAGATAAGATGTGCTAAAGGGGGATATTCGAGGTAAAGCAAGCTAGTCTTTGGGGATTCTAGCCACGACCCAACTCCGAGAGTCACTCTTTCATGCGGTGTTATGGGGAGAACATCTTCTGGCTCGTTTAGAATCCTGGAGCCCTTGGTGACATAGACGAGTAGCCTCTCCATCTGAGCCTGTAGTTGATTGAGCGTTGCTGTCTTTTGAGGGGAATTCGATTGGCTCTGTATGAAATTATTTTCGTTGGCCGAATCCTGGGGCATCCTCCTGGTCTCTTCGTGCTGCAATCTGCTGTGTTCTTCGAGACGCAAAACATGTACTTGAAACTGCTCTGACATGGATTGGGCGATTCTTCTCAATGCTCCACTCAAACCGGCTCTTTCATCGAGTAGCTCCTGTCTCAGATCCTCGATTGAAAGCCGTGCGTATCTGCTCTCCGCGACCGCTGTGAGCTTTGCCGTCCGACCTACCACCGCAGACATGCGCTGCACATTCTGTAACTCACTCGCAAATTGCTTGTGAAAACCCTCATGCAGACTATTGAAAAATATCTCTCTACTCTTCGAAGTATACCATATGGCGACGTCCCCAAGAAGTAGGAAAACCGCGGTGTAGAATTTAGCCACAGCTTTCTGGACAATCTCACTTGGGAAGAGCTTGGACTCGCTCTCAACGATAGTAGCCGCCTCGTTGACAACTTCCAATGACATTTGCCAACTCCTCAATGGTTATCAGTGTGCTGAGCGTATGCCTAAAGAAGATTAATGCTGATCAAGGGATAGCGGCCCCGATCAGGAGCATTTCAGCGATCGACTTACATTTACCAAGACAGAGGCCGCCCAGCAGACAAGTGCTGCATACTGATTGCCAGGAGGTATAAAGCTGGATAGGGTGGAATGGGCCTTGAACTTGCCCATAAATATATGGAAAGTTGCCTGCACCCTTCCTAGGTGGAATGGGTATGATCATCACAGATTTCATAGGCGATCAGTCTCTACTTGCCTCCTCCCAGTCGCTTCTTACTCTCCCATTTCAACTTCGCACCTTCAACAGCTGATTGAAAATCATCGACCGTCCAGACTTTGTTGGAATCGCTGGGGGATAATTGCTGGAGGGCCTGGGACAGCTGCTGACGTTCGTTCCCGAGAAACTGAAATTCGAGACTATGAATATCTTTCTGTTGAGGCTCAAACACTCACATGACGACTCGGTCCGTGCCAGCAAGCAACGCTCACTTACTTTGCTCTGCCATCTCCAGCAAAGTAGCCCTGAAGCTGGAGTTTTTCTTGCTCTCGCCGTCGGTGCTCATCGTCAGCGATCGATAACATCAGCACCGTTGGGTCGGGCGTTACACTGCTGTGTTGCACGAAATTTTGCAAAATGGTGCCAGACCCGGCTGTCATGTTGGGTTTGACTGTCAATCAACGGTAACAATGGACCCATGGAGTGCAGGCGAAAGCTATCTACCACTCCATTGACTTGGTATGAGCATCTCAAACAGAAGCGGACACCATAAAGCAACACAGGACTCGGTACGGAGTAATCCGGCCTCAAAAGCAAGCTGGAAGTTGGACCAAACCTCCAGTCTTGTTCACATCTCGGTCCTCTTCGCTTAGGCAAGCTCCGACCAGCAAACACTCTGACGCCAACTATATACCATCATAGCAGCATCAGTGACCGCCGAGCCTCACGATATACCGCCGTCTCGGGGGCTATCTCTCGATAAATCAATCGAGAATATTATTGAGGAGCCCGCGAATATCTTAGCAGCACGGCCACCAAGATTTAAACCAAGAACATGGCGATATCGTGCTAAGAAGAAATTTAAACAGGAACAATTCCAACGAGCGCTAGCTATGATGATGCAGAGCTTTCAGAGAATTCTTGAAGATTCTGATGCTGATATCTCGGACCTTGACGACGACAAATTACAAGCAACTGAGGCGGCAGTAAGAGAAACGTATTCGAACCCTAGAAGTGGGGATAGCAGCGAAAGTTCATCCCCACAAAGAAGTCGAGCAAGAAGAACGAAATCTTATCAAGGATCTGCAGGTGATAGATCACCTGTCACCTCCCTTGGTGATGCTCATGATGCATTTGACATAGAAGATCCGCCCCAACCCCGGCGGCTGTCCAGAAGATCTACCGTCCTTGAAGAGGTCGAGCCAGGGCCCATATGTTTTGAAACTGAGCTCTACGAGTACTCCCGGGCGCCAGACAATGACTTCGATGAGCCTATAGTTGTCGGTGTCACAATAGCCCCGGCCCCTGTCAAGATATCAAAACTAGGGATCCAAAGGCAAGGATCACATTTTCAAAGTTGTTTCTATGTATTCCGTTCCAAGACGGGAGCGGGAGCGAGAGGGAGGCGTCAATATCACCGAGCCTCCACACGTGTCCCCCTACAGAGGGAGGGATTGTCTATATGGCAACGGCGTGGAAAGGTCTACATATCTGAAAGGATGCCTGGCGCGACCAATCTCGGTCACTGCGAGTATCGGAAGCTATGTGGTGATCCATTCGGAAGTTATCATGCGTGCTATTCATCACTGCGTCAAAGTGTACCCGGGAATATCTAAAGCCGCTGAATTCATGTGCTTCCCTGCGTCGTACGCTCTCGTTGTCTACTATCGAGATGAGCTACAAGCTTACAGCGACGGAATCCCGGGGGAGGTAGAAACACGTCAAGTTGAGCTGTGTTCGCCGACAACGGGCCGGAATGACGACAGGATTCACTTCCAACCCAACCAACACATCCCCTTGTTACTAAGACATGTCTTCTCAGCAGAATTTACTGCTACATATGACTAGGAGATGTCACTAGCGCCCTGCCCCAATACTAGTTCCGCATAAACACCCGGGCAAAGTCATGCTGTTTCAAGGCCTCCTCCGTACGAGTAGGCTACGATATTAGGCAGACAAGAGGAGCTCCTACCTAGTTGTTTTGTCGCAATATTCAAGTTAGGTGGAGCTTTTAAGGTTTTTCGCCCCCAGGTTTGATCGTCACAAACATCATTGTGCCGTTTCAAGAATCCGACCCCATTGCCAGGCTCGATCGATCTTCATATACTTATACAGGTAGGCAACAAGACGGCTTCTTTGGTGCTGCCGCCTGTCTACCCTGAGATCAGATTCTTCTACGACTCAGTTCCTTACCAAAAGACCATCCCATCACAATTTGTTCCTCCGCTTGTTTAGACTCAAGGCCACACGACAGCTGAGTTGCTTGTGCCCAACCTACACTGATATGGCACGTATCGAGCCCTTCACGTTCGTTGGAGGCGTGAAAGACATCGCGAACAACGGGGGCTTTGATGATTATGTCGATATCCTTTCTGCGAAAGTCGCAGATGTCGACATCCAGTTCAGCTCCCGGCTTCGATCTCAATACCCTGAAATGATCGTGACTACAGTCCCCAACAGCAATATCAACCTGATTCAGTTTGCTGACCTTGGTTATGCCCACTATGAAGCAGATATTGAGCACGACACTCTCAGTCGATGGAGGGGTTTCATCCCACCAGATTTAAAGCGTGGCGGGGAAGGCCATCTGGGTGAGATGATAAACTACGCGAAATTCAAGTACAAGTTTGGGGACGAGTTCTTTCTCCTTTACTATGTCAATTTCAGCTACGGGATCATCCAGTACATTCTCAAGGAGCCGCGAGGTGACAGCGAGAATCCTAATACCCATTCCAGTGAGACCGACAAATTGTTGAAGGCAGCAGGCGAAGTTTTGTACAAGCAGGTACCAGGAATCTTTGTTTATGATCGCGCTTGGGTAAAGGACCCAGCACTCTTGAAAGAGGTCCAGAAGATGACCTGGGATAAGATCATCCTGGACGAGAAAATGAAAGAGAGCTTAGTCGAAGTCAGTAAAAAGTTCTTCGATAGTAAGTCGTGCATGAGGTCATTGGTTCCGTCGGAGCTAAGTTAGGGCAGGCAAAGACGTCTATGACAATCTCGGTGTTCCATGGAAGCGAGGGCTACTCTTCCATGGACCACCGGGCAATGGGAAGACGATATCTATCAAAGGTAAATGAGAACTGAGAGACCTCTCGGCGAACATGTGCTAAAAATCGACAGCTCTAATGCGGACTCTCTCATTGCGAGAGCCTCCGATACCGACCCTATACGTCAAATCAGCTCCAGGCACTTACTATATCCGGTCTGTATTCGACTTTGCCCGATATATGTCCCCTTGCTTGCTAGTGCTAGAGGATGTTGAGACCATTGTAACCTCATCAACACGATCCTATTTCTTCAACGAAGTCGACGGGCTGGAGAACAACAATGGCATCTTGACAGTTGCCTCGACCAACTTCCTTGACCAGCTCGACCCCGGCCTCAGCAAACGGCCTAGCCGCTTCGATCGGAAATATCTATTCCCGCTGCCCAACCTCCATGAGCGTGAGCTGTACGCCGGATGGTGGCGCGAGAAATTGAAGAAGAACAGGGTCAAAGTCTCCTTTCACAAAACGCTATGTGCTCCCATGGCCCGAATCACCGACGGGTTTTCATTTGCATATATGCAGGAGGCCTATGTATCCTCCTTGCTCGAAATAGCCAGGGACGATGACCCACCCCGCGTTGTTGGGTTCGCTGACGTTGACGATGATAATGAGCACGAACACGATCCCTTGGACCAATACCTCCTCTGGCACATCTTCCAAGAGCAAGTCAAAATCCTCCGTGACAACATGGACTCCCCAAACGAGGCTGATAGCCGGCACTCGCATCCTCCTCGGCTTCCTCCCCCTCCCCAGAATCAAATCCCAAAAGAGCCAACGATCCCACTCCCGGTAAAGAGCTCAGCCCTTGACTTCCCTAGTGGTGGCGATGTTGCTTACCAAACTAACGACAATGGCCACTCAAAGCCGAGTACAATCTTCCTGGGAGGAGGGAACGACCCGGATAGCGACCTGCAAGGACGAGAGTTCCTCCAGCGCTGGGAGAAATATCCTCAACGCAATGAAGCTGCAACCAAGTACCGGGGCCTCAATTACGGGTTGACTTGGATGACACACTGATGTATGAAATATCTTGCTTTCCATCCCCATTTCCCCTCCTGGGTATGATGTAGGTGAGAATCTTGCCTGGTAAACGCAGGAAGAACGACCATACGTGATTTTGCTCGTTAGGTGTAGTGTTACCTAGTGTACGTACGAACTATTTAAGGGCTAAGAGCGAGGGGTGCGGTCTTGAAGACATGAAACCCAGGGGGAGAGAGGGAGGGGGAGAAAAGGAAGTTGCAAGCTGCCCTCGGAGCAGGCGGGTAAGAAATAGAAACTGGAATCGCAAGGCTGGCGTTGGAAAGGAGTGGATTACTGGCCCTATGATCTCAGAAAAAGTTATGATACTTCCCACCGTACTACAGAGCAGATAACTCTGCCCATACAGCGTTACTAAAACACTTCCACAAAACGCCCAAAACTGATAGACTGGCTTCGGAGGGAACTAGATCCCTCGTAATTATACCGGCCGAGGGGCCTGGTTTTGGGATGCTCATCGCAAATGGAACGTATGAGGACATCCTGACAACACATATTCTGGCGCGCCCACCAACCGACCATATTTCCATCCGCCATCGACGCATAGATTGTCCGCCGAGGAGAATCGCTTTTGTTGGATGTTGGAAGGATTTCTGGGACTGAAACATGTCAGTGACGTTGTTGGAGTGTGTCATGCAGCGCGACCCCTGGATGCCCGGCCCTGGGTTATTCGTGATGTTCAATACTGTGTGTATTCATTGCCTGGATAGGACACGTAACTCGAAGCAGCCAGAAGGAATGCAATGCACGTATGGACCCTATTAGTAATCATATTCGGTTGATGTCTCAGTGGTCCTGTACTGGGAAGAACTTAATCACTGAGGAACCAGCCCAGAGCTATAAACGCCTCTTGCGCCACGCTAGATTTATCTCTGGACGGGAAAACATGCATATTGATAACAAGGAATATTGACAATCAAAAAAGTGCCGGCCCCGAAATATCAACGGGAGGACTATACATTCGCTTCAAGTCGTGGTGCTGTGGATCCTACTAGCAAGGGAAGGAAGCAAGCTTCATATATCTTGATAAAGGAAGAATGGGCAATCTCATCGCCCGGAGGGATCGACACGCTAGTTCGTCGGAGTTGAAACAAGGTCTCGCAAATTTGGGTTCAATCCACGCCAGCGTAGAGATCGACGACAATGTTGATAGCCCTGTTAGAGAGTTGGTATAGTCAGTCAACGTGACAAGGGTGGCTGGTGTGGTTTAGAGGGAAAGAATACTTACGCGACAAGAATTTCAGCGGCGATGAGAACAATTACTATATCAGTCAGTATGTTGACTCGGATCCGTAGATGGCGAAAGCTTATACACACCAATCCATTCCAGAACTTCGCCGTGTCTTCTGCTTCCCTGTTCTCGTAGGACAGCCAACAAATCTGGGTGTGATACGTCAGCAATCAGATTATGAGGATGTCGACCAGTGCGTGTCTTACCAGCAATAACATCCAATCTTTCCGTTAGAAGCCCGACTCGTTGTTCAATTTCTAGGTAACTCCGTACAGCAGCGTAGACCGGTTCAAGATGAGGTTCGGCCCACATTAACTCGGGACTATCCAGCACGCTACCTTGTAAATGAATATTGATTCTCAAGATAAAGAGTTCTCCGATCTGCATGTTTAGTTGTCGTCTGGTGAGATTGACACTTCCGGTCTGTGCTATCAGGGCTGGAAGAGGGCTCGTGGTTTCGATTGTTTCACCAACTAGATCCTCGAACAAGCTCGTCTTCACGCTCTGCGACAGTGCGTGGCTGATAGCAATCTTGATCATATGGTTTCTTGGCTCCCTCAGACTGATGAAGTCGTTGTATATCCGTGCTTGATATTCTTTCGTATAATAAAAATTGAAATTCTCGGTCTGTACGCTCTCAGTAGGTAAGGGTGCTTCAATGAATTTGGCCATGTCATTCAAGAATCGTTGTTCCTGCTGTAAGGTCATGCCCCAGATGACAACTGTGCCGTAATCAAATACGAATACTTCTGGAATGTGTACCGTTGTTGAAAGCTCTGAATTGGTACGTTGGTGCATTTCATCACTTTCTGCGTGCCTTAAGTCGGTGGAGGAGTGAGAGGCGGTGATGGCAAGGGCAGAATCCTCTGCTAGTGAATTTGATGGGCCCAGGTCATCCTGAAGATCTATGAGATCGTCTCTCCTATGCTTTTTATTGTCCTCGACCTCAACTGCGCTGTCTGAATACCTCCTTTCTGCTGGTCCCATTCTTGGGCTCGCCATGACCCTGGCTAGTCGTTCTTGAATTGGACTTGTGCTTCTCCCATCTACCTTATTCTTGTCATTTTTCTTGAGGAAATCGTAATCGTAGGGACTGTATATGCATTCATCAAACAGCTTGGGATTGGCGCCTCTTGTCCTTGCTCGAGATTTCAAGAATTTCATGATGCCTTCCAGTCGGTAGCCTTGGGCGGTGCAATAAGCAGTTACTCGGGGCAGCCGGTCCCTGTCTGCCTTCCCAAGTCTGGCAGCATCTCTCCTCGCTGTTGGGTCTTTGATTCGGGTAAATTGGGAATAGACATCTCTCCCGCTCTCTTCATCGGGATCTTCGTCATCAAGCTCCGGATTGGGTAGGATCTTGAGCTTTTCGGTGGTCTTGGTTGTTCTCTGGGCGCCAGCACGGGGAGCGGGCGTAAAAGGTTGAGTTGTTGGAAGGGGCGCGCCATGACTATTTCTGCGGCGCAACTTGGAGTTCAAGGCACTCAGCATGGGCTGTTGTTCACGAGATTGGGTAGCACCACCCAACGTAGCGGAAGGGCTTTGCATAGGCCTGAGTGAACCTGACGATGTTGCCCCGGATTGGGTGCTAACTGAGGTTAGAGGGTTGAACGTTACGGTTCTCTGTTGACGCAAGCCAGGTCTTGATGGAGAAGGATTGGGGGAGTTGTGCTGCGGAAGGAGTGGAGCGGACTCGTTGATTGCAGCAGCCATTGTTTCAAGAGGGAGCTGCACTTCCGGATAACAGTAAACGGTAAGGAGGTGAAGGTGAAATGTGTGCTATTCAGGAGCTACAGAGACCGTCATTTGGGTCGTGGAGAAAGGTACCAGGGAAGGGCTGTTGTCAGTTGGGAGTGTCGAGCCGCTAAGCAACCTAATAAGAGGACCGAAATGGTTGCGGGAACTTGCATCATCGTTGCTCAGTCGAACTTGACTTCTAATAGCACGTGCTTTTCAGAGGTGCATTGGCTTAGTCAGGGCCAATACTGCACCAAGATGAGTGCACACTCCGCCGTATGAAATGCCAAGGCCGATGATGAGTTCGAGTTGAGGTTGAGTGGGTCGACTACTCGTGATTCGTGCCAGTAATACGGAGTATTAGTGACTCGTAAAAATGTTACTCGGATGCGGGCACCGCACTGACACTGCTAGCGGTCAACACCAACGCAGGCATTTGTTAATTACCACAACGGAGTAACATCCCGCCATATGCACCACCGTTCAAAACAGCCATTGCAGCCCAATATCTCTACCTTTCTGCCTACATTTTGGAAAAAGTGACAAGCCCCTCTGCTCTTCCTGCAGCAGGCACGAAATCAAATCCAATTCAATCGATCTCTTGCTTTCACGCCGCATTTCATCATGGAATAATTCCGGGAGCACGTGCTTCCGCTTCGTCACCCAAATGCGGTGACTATATCAAACCACCAGTGTTCCTGAAGTCTTCCGCTGGGTGAGGAACACTGGCGTTACCTGATGGAAGAACAAGTCAGCCTGCCACTCCTCCACTCGTACCAAGCACTAAATGTCATCCCAGATCGTCTCGGCGATTCAAATCGCTTATGACCCCGCCGCCGACCCAGCCCTCAAACGGCAAGCCTTTGACTATGTGAACCAGTTGAGACAAGAACCCTCAGCATGGCAACCATGTCTTTCTCTTTCTACCCAGTTGCCACGTCAACCTCCCGTCATCCGAATCTTCTCATTAGAGACTGTCAACAATGCTCTGCAGGCCGGTTTAGTAGATGAACAGGGTCTAAAGCTAGTCAAAGAGCAACTGCTTTCATACCTTCAAAAATGCTACGGGCCCATGAGTCAATCCCAAGATGAAACACCTGACTCTGGAATAATGGTCAACAAACTTGCTCAGACCATCACCTACTTATTCTCCGCTTCTTATGGATCGGGTTGGGAATCATGCTTTGATGACCTCCTCGCTCTCACAGTATCACCCTCAGGCTCGAGAGACAACTACCCCGGCATCATCTTTTATCTGACCGTTCTCAATTCTGTCCATGATGAGATCGGGGATATACTGCTCTCGAGATCACCTGCTGAACTAGAACGAGCCAATACCTTGAAGGATTTAATCCGTGACCGAGATGTACGGAAAATCGCCCAGTCATGGCAAGACATCCTTACTCAATGGAGAACCACCAATGATGCCATTGCAGAACTCTGCTTGAAAGCGGTCGGTAAATGGATCAGTTGGGTTGACATCTCCTTTGTTGTCAATCAACACATGCTGGAACTTTTATTCCAACAATTAGAACGCGCTCAAAAGCTTGACCTTCGAGATGGAGAAGAAAAGGCCCGAGATGCTGCCATTGATGTTTTCACAGAGACTGTAGCAAAGAAGATGCCAGCAGCGGACAAGGTCAACATGATTGGCTTTCTCAATCTGGAAATTGTTGTCTCGCAACTTGTTGCGTGCCCACCTCTAAGTGACAGCCGAGCCTCAAATTACGATGTAGACCTCGCCGAAACCGTTGCAAAGCTCGTCAACACCACTGTCCTAGATATTGCAAAAGTACTAGAAACCGAGAACCAGAGCTCCCAAACTTGGACGAAGGCGGAGCAATTACTGGCCTCATTCCTACCCCACCTACTCCGGTTCTTCTCGGATATCTTTGACGAGGTATGTTCTACAGTGCTTGCGGCCATGAATGACGTCCTATCATTCCTTCGTCGGAGAGGGCAAGGAGAGGCTGCCTCCGCTCAACGCGCTGCCATGCTACTGCCCATCTTGAAAGCCATCTTCTCAAAAATGCGATATGATGACACTGCGGACTGGGGTCAAGAGGATGAACAGACCGACGAAGCTGAATTTCAAGAATTGAGGAAGAGGCTTGCAAATCTCCAATCTGTCATTGCTGGTGCTGATGAGCAGCTCTATATCGAAGCAATCTCTAGCTTGGTCCACGAAACCTTCGAAAGAGTTAGGATCGAAGGAACCCAATTGAACTGGAGAGACCTGGATCTAGCATTGCATGAAGTCTTCTTGATGGGCGAGCTGGCAGTAAAGGGCGGCGGACTGTATCAAAAGAACAAACCCAATTCTGCCGCTGCGGAAAAACTCATAAGAATGATGCTTGAAATGGTTCAATCTGGTAAGTCTGTCTGAACAGAAGCTTGAGTAAATGCTAAGGAGAATTTAGACACTGGATCGTTCCCTCATCCAGCTATTCAGCTGCAGTACATGGAAATTTGCGTCAGATACAGTAACTTTTTCCAGAAAAACAGCGAACATATTCACTCAGTGTTGCAAAATTTTCTGCAAATCGCACACCATCCAAGTTTAAAGGTCAAGGCTCGCGCATGGTATCTCACGCAACGCTTAATCCGACAGTTACGTATGCAAATAGGAGGAGCCGCTGAAGCCGTGGTCCAAAGCCTGCAGGATTTGCTTGTCATTCGTGCAGAGCTGCCTACTGAATCTGATGGTGACGATATGTCTTCTGACGGTGACTCTACAACCGATACAACTTTTTCTAGCCAGTTATATCTATTTGAGGCAGTTGGCAGTATTTGTGGGGCCAGTGGTGTTCCAGCAGATAAACAGGTTCAGTATATCCGAGCCATAATGCAACCCCTCTTTACAGACATCGAACGAAATCTCGAGCCCGCACGATCTGGCAACGACCTTTCAACTTCTCAAGTTCACCATGGCATTATGGCCCTCGGAACGATTGCCCGAGGATTCTCCGATTTCACACCAGGAGCTGGAGACCAAGCAGGTGGGACAGAACCCTCCTTACAAGCTCGACAGGCTTTTGCTCAGGTTTCTGAGGTCACACTTGTTGCTCTGTCAGCCTTGAAGACTTCGTTCCAGATCAGAACTGCGGCTCGTTTTGCATTTTCTCGTCTCATCGGGCTGGTCGGTACACAGATGATGCAACAGCTCTCGCAATGGGTTGACGGTCTACTCACCGAATCCTCTACGCGGGACGAGATGGCATTGTTTCTTCGGCTGCTAGACCAAGTTATCTTTGGATTCAAACTCGAGATACAATCTTTCCTAGACACATTATTTTCCGGCTTGATACAGCGCGTCTTCGCTGGTATCTCAACTGCCACTTCTGGGACTGATGACGAGATCGAATTGGCAGAACTTAAGAGAGAATATCTCAATTTCCTACTTGTGATTCTAGGAAATGATCTCGGAGGAGTACTCATTAGTACTACGAACCAGCCAATCTTTGAATCTGTGATCAGCTCCATTGAGCATCTTGCGCGGGATGTTGAAGATTTCCCAACTGCAAAGATGGCCTTCATACTACTCTCAAAGATGTGCACAGTCTGGGGTGGACCTGATGTGGGTTCTTCTCAGACCCAGATCGCCACAGATGCGTCCACCCCTCAACCTGTTCTGCCTGGCTTTGATCAATTCATGATCACTCGCTTCTCTCCCCTCTGCTGGGCCCTGCCCACGAATCCAGCATTCAATAATAAGGACGCACAAGCAAGGCAGGCTCTTTCCGAAGCTGCTGGACTGCAGAAGACCATTTACATTAAGACTGGCCAGCAGTATCTAACATGGTTGCAGGAGAACGAGCTGAGGACAATGGGCATGAACAACACGATGATCAGTGAATACCTCCAAAAATTGACAACCACGGATTTGAAAAGTTTCAAGTCATTCTTTCCTAGGTTCATTGCACACGGGGGCCAAATGTGACGATGAAAAGCATGATATGGAGCGAGATGAAATGACCTGCATATGATACCAAAGACTTTCACGTGATCTATGCTTCGCAAGAAGCATTCCATTGACGGGGTGAAATTACAAGTATGATTCCAACTAGACGAGACAAAGTTGTTCCCAATTCTACGCACCTCTCTCTTAGGTGCTGTTGCTGCTCACATTTACAAAAAGCTGGTAGTATTGCAAGATCTTCCGTTAAATCGATGAATACTTTCTTCGGCAGTAAGAAATTAGGAGCCTGAATCTTCGGTACCCAAGGTAACCTATTAAGGCAGGTAAACGAGGTTCGTTGCGAATCACGCCCCAAGCCTTGTGCTCACGATGTAACTCAGCCTCGCCAAGACTAACTCGGCAAACCTGCCACTTTTACTCGCACATTCAGAATCAACCGCGAACTTTTAGTCCGCACTTTGCAACTCGCTAGATAACTTTAGAATCAACACTGTGCCTCCTGGGTCAATTAAGTCAAGATGGCCAGTGAGTATAGGCGATCAATTATGAACATGTCATGAGCTGACCCTGGACAGAATCAAAGAACTCCTCTCAGCACAATCAGTCCAAGAAGGCTCACAGAAACGGGTACCAGACCCCTTCCCCGTCACGCACAACGCTCCGAACGATCCAAGACTAATATAGATTTACTTTGTAGCATCAAGAAGCCAAAGACTCACAGATACCCCTCCCTCAAGGGAACCGATCCCAAATTCCGAAGAAACCATAGACATGCGTTGCACGGAACCATGAAGGCGCTTAAGGAGGTGAAGGAGGGCAAGAGGGATGCGGCATAGACGAGTCAATTATGAATACCCTAAAATAAGACTTCAGCTTGCGACTGCTTGATTTCATGGAGTTGTCAACTAGGATGAGGCGAGCGTCAATCCGACCGGTGCAACTCCCAGCAAGGAACCACGATTGCCTGGACTCCTCTTAGCCGTTGGCAGCACGACAGACAGAGGAACTCGATAACCCATATCGAAGAAAGCGTTGAGTCACAATGACAGATCCCGTGCAGTGTTCCGAAAAAGTTCCAGAGCCCCCAAGACCTCTTCTTTCAAAACCCCATCCTGGCCCCCTTGATCACTTATCTTCATGGCATTAGTGTGTACAGCGTCGTGTCTATTTTTTCCAATGCACGATGTCTGAAGGAATTTTTTTATCGTGCCTATATCAATGTCTTGATCTTCCAATTACCAAACACTTACCTTCTGCCATAGTGGAGGCTGGTGCATGGACGGGAGGTCACATCTCTCATGCAATAATAAAACAATCCTTACCCATCCTATCCCTCAAGCAGCACAGATGAGCAAACGCCACAGAAATCTATTGATTCCCTGCATCACGTTGTCAAATATTGGGTTACAATTGAGATGCTCAAATCAAAGCGCCAAGCTTAGGCATTCGCCGAAATGAAAGTCGCAGGAGTGCGTGCTGCGCACTGCGGCTAGGTAAGTTAGGTGAGGATGAATCGTGAACCTTTTCATGCGCTGCGCTGCCGAGTACGGAGTACGCTCTACGTATTGACAACGTTGAGGATCATTCTGGTGCCATGTACTCCGTACGGACTACGCTCATGGTCTGACCTCTGAATCGTTGTCACCACCAAAGCATCGCTTGGCCAGAAACGGCAGCCGCTCTGTTCCCCCATGCAATGTGCAGTTCGAGGCAACATCTCCGTTGTGGCTTCCTCTTGACTATGGCTTCATGACTATGTACCTAGGTATTGTGACAGGCATTAAGGTATTCCCGATGCCAACAACCAACAAGGATCAAGTCCACTCCCCCCAGATTTGTCAGTCAAGCCACTTCGCCTCGCGTGGAAGGGAAAGGATCTCGAACGTCCCTTGCGAGCTACAGCATCCTCAACTGCAGGCCCGATCCTTTGTCTCCAGGAGATTATTACACAAGACCAGGTCATTACAAGCCAGGTCTCTCCACCCATTTCCAGGCCCCCGTGCGGAAGACCATGAGAGTTGAACGGCGAATCCATCTTGAGACTACCTTGTATGGCGATTCCGGGCGCTTGTGCAGCATTGAGAAAGACAAATGGGAAAACATTGCGGTCTATGTTCACTTACGTCAAGGAGGCTACATCAGAGCTATACTCTCTGTGTACGGGGTCGTTGAAGCCCTGGACTTCGCCGGATGCAGGATATTAGCCTGCCCCCAAACTTGGCGATGGTTTAGCCCCCACAAGGCTGTTTCAAGTGAAGGCGTGGCTGTTCGACAACGTCACTGAGGCTTCAAATGGTGATCAATAATCCTACGGAGTACTCTGTGCGGAGTAGTTGATACTCTCATGGTTTGACTCCACAGAACCATTGGGGATTCTGGCTCTGCAGACGCTAGCTCGAGCCTATCAGACTAGATCTGAGCAGAGATCTAAGTCTGGCGCAGGCTGGCTTTGTTGTTGGAATTCGAGGGACTCCATACTCCGTACCTCGATGCAGACGAAGTACCGAGGATTACACGATCATGAACAATGCGTACCAGTTTGTCAGAGAAGTAGTTGGGCTGCAGATCTGAAACGAATCTTTACCTTTTGCTTTGTCGGCCAAAACATCCAATAATCGGTCACCTCAATCAACATGTTTCTGGAATAGTAAAGTGGTAGGGTATGAGACATGGCGGGCATTGTTGTGCATCCGCGGGTACTAAAGCATTTTGACGAGCAGAACGAGGATGAGGGTAGGCGGTCCTGCGCTAGGGGATGATGCCGTTTTCGGTTTGGTGGAAGCCGGGCTTGGGCCTTTCAGGCGTCAATCGCTTGACATGAAATTTCGGGGCGTCGCTTCACTTGGGAAAATTCAGACGAATTCCTATGCATGTCGATTGATGTCCCTGTCAGAGCTTACTTCGACATCTCGACAACCACATTCCATCCTTAGTGTACTTCGGACGAACGCCAGTGCCAAATTTGTAACATTGATCGGGCCAAGAACGGCGGAAAAAATCTTGAGTCTGACAATAGGCAATGTTGCAAGATATCCACACCAAGACAGATCGCCAAAAGTCTAATGGCATCCGGCAGAGGGGAACGAGTCCACTACGACTCCTTCCAGGTACCCTATTACTCCAGAGCAGTACTCCGTACTCTCTGGCTTTACTCATGGGTACCTATGTACGTATGTACCTAATGCCATGCCCACACCGTCAGGCACCCGTGTTCCTCTTGTTGTTCAGTAAGTAGTACGGAGTACGGAGTACTTTGACTCACGTTCTGGCTGACTTCCATGGCCTGCTCAGTGATTGCCTTCCAATCGTGGCTCCAACGTTCCCGTAAGCAGGATCTGATCTACAAGTACTCGGTATCGAGTACAGAATACAAAGTCAACAAAAGTTTGCTGTGACATCGCTAGCATCTCACCATGTGGCATGTCTGCCCTACCCGTATTCCGTTGCTAAATCCAACATGGGGTGACTTCATAACACCGAGACACTAGAAGCTCGCCAATATGGTCGTTTATGACAATTTTCAAAGAACCTGGACCATGTCTGGTGATTTCCTCAGCGATATCCCGGTCAAAGAATCTTCCAAATCCGGTCCCTCATGACTTGCTTGTGATTTGTGGCTCGTTTCGAGCCTTCGATACTACCGCCTTTCTTCACCACGATACTTTTGACAAAGTTTGGACTGGTTTCGAGCGGGCAAAGGGTTTCGACTGGTCACCTCGATTGGGACGACGATAGCTTCAAACGGTGGGCTTTGGCTCCATGATCACGAGATGTCTAACTTGAAGGGGACGAGGTATGAATGAGGCCAAGTCAGAGTGGATAAGTTCACGGTCTTGACTCTTGGATAACAATTACGGCGACGCAGCACGGGAAGTCTTTCATCATTCTACTCGTGCTCGTGCAGATACTCCGAACGTTCCCTCTTAGCCTTCTAAGTGCGGACCCACCCGCTTGACAGATTCTTTATTTATTTCCGCTCGAGGCTCTTAATTATGGGTTGATGTGGCTCACGCACGTCGCGAAGCGCCTGATCTGCTCAGACATGCCCCAAGTTTTGTGCGAGTCGAGTAGCAGTGGCCGGATTTCCTCCCAAATCCTCCGTTTTATCTTCAATCGAACGGTCATGACCTCTCAATTCTCATGACAGCTCCATTTAATACCACGAGTCCAGAAACTCGGTACGGAGGGCCCCGTCCACCAGAGATCCTGGTACCAGATGAGAGACAGTGCCCCAGTCTATCAATGCCCCCCGCTGGCCATCATTTTTGGTCCAAAGCATCAATCCATTTCGAGTAATTATACGTTGTACCTCGCATCCATCTAAGTAATTGAAGTTGGATTTTCCCGTATTCTAAGTAAGGCAGGGGTGGTCTTCCAAGAGGGAAAGGATTGGCCCACCCGTTATTGTCTATCACTATTAGCTTGTTGACTTCCCAGCCTCTCGTCCGGGAAAATCCAACGTTAGTCGCTCTGGACCATTATTATGCCCAAAACAAGGTGATGCACGCTCAAAAGTGAGGACACACTGTACTCCGTACTCGGCACAAGTGCCGAGTACTCTGTTCATGATTGGACAACTAAATGCAATGTTGGCAGTTCTTGCAGATGAAACAGACTGCCCCCTTTGGCCATTCATCACTCCCACCTAGTCACCGATCTCTCTTGGGTACGGAGTATTGCAGATGGCAAGGTGTTTCAGATGTACTCCGTACCATCTTCGATCTTTCTGTTTCAGATGGAGTGTTCCTTTTGGTGACCCAGAGCCGCGCAAGACCCCGAACGCATTTGCTCCGTTTCCGAACAGCCCATTTGCTTCCCTAAACTCCCTACGCAAACGCCAGAGTCTCAGATTCGGAATCGCTCCGACCTCTAAAAATCAGTTTGTACTCAAAAATACCACAGCTTCGAGGCGAGACAAAGTGTCTTACGATAGGTAAATTTCATATTCCTTTTATGGTTGAAGTGTCCTTGCCGAGCTTACGAAGCAATTGTCAAGCGAAAAATTTGGGGGTATCAAGGATGCCAAACCTCGCTACCTCATTCGAGATCAACCTTTTAACCTGCTGACTTGCATATCCTGAAACACTTTGCACCCAACAGACCTCGAGGGAGTACATACCCAATGTTCAATAACGCAAGAGCATGTTCTTTCCTCATTTTGTGAAGCCTAGGTTTCCCTGAGTGAAACAACCGATCCCTCTCCCTCTCACCCAATGAGCCACTGTCTTCGCTTGGCCCTTGGGGAATTCCTAGTAAGAAAAAAAAATCCGTCTCGTTAGATGAGCGGCATCAATCGGGCTGTGATGCCTGGTTGCCGTTGCTCAGGCATCCAGTTACATAGTACCCTGACCAGGATCCGGGGTTCGTGGCTAGAATGACATTGCCGCAGACAAGGTACCGCAATATGACACTCCATTAGGCAACGATGCTACTTCGCACGAATGATCCCAGCCCACCAAAACATCACAATCTCCTTGGCTCGGAGACGGTCTCACCGAAGCACGGGGTACAGCCCGAGCGTTCTTACTACTCCCCGGCTCTCTAGATCCTAACTAGTATCTTTGGTAGTCTATACTTCGTAAACAGCCCCTCTCGTGAACAATGTGTTCCTGGATATGGATCATGTGGGCGGGGGGGACCAGAAGTGATCTTCAGGAGGATGCCAACCTGTAAGTCGACGGCAGTGCAGTACCTAACGAGCAGGATCTCTAGGGCTACAAGGCTTGCTCGGTGCTATACCAAACACTACGAACAGCGGCGATCGCATGTCCTACTCGCTGCCCTACTCCGATACCACTTCAGCGCATTGCGATTTATGTGGAAGGCAACACTAGCTAACTACTTGAGTACTCGAAATGTGCTCCACTGTCCAGTGTGAGACCATTTCGCAGCGTCAACCCTTCGCAGGCATATGAGGTATGAATGCAGAGGAATGTATCCTCATATGTACCGATACATATACACCATATACCCCAGCGGTGTCACCGAATTGTTTCGCGTGGTGTCTTTTCTTAGCAGCAGCTATATTTCTTCTGTCCCTCGAGAATAGCAATCCACCAGCATCTCAGTGGAAGGATCCCTCCGAAGGATTGAAAACTAGTCGATATGAGCGATGGATGATCGCCATTGTGTCCCCAAGCGCGGTCACGTCTGCGCCTGCCCTATCAGTAATATAGTATTCCTCCTGGCCCGTTCGGGAACGAGAGGGGAGCATCCGGATTGTAGAAGCCATATTTGTCTGGTTGGGAGATGGTTAGCGGCGCCCTGAAACATACATGAACAAGAAAAGGGGCTGACAGACCAATCCGGGGGGCGAGAACAGGAAAGGATTGCGTATTGAGAGATAAGTCCTTGCTACCGACGATCAATACTCGTAAGATCATTTACGGCTGCTCCCGTGGAGGAACAGCGACATCAATCAACACAGGGTTCAAGGGTACGGAGTATAAGTACATCACTCTTGTGAACGGCATGGCGAGGTCAGGGCAATGTAGGGCAGTGCAGGGTTTGCGTAGGCACTCGGAGCCACTCATAAGGTTGTATTGTATCACTATTATAGTGACATCAGGGCTATCATCAACGAAACCTCACTTCCCAAGTCGGTTTCTGAAGTGCCGTTGTTTCGTCTCGGAAGCACCATCACCTTCCAGGCATAGTCCTCCATAGTTTCGAGGCTCAACGTTGAGCGGTGATGTTTTTCTCGGCTCTTTTCCGAGACGTGAACTACTACTCGTACGTACTGTGCAGAAGGAGTAATTAGCTGTTTGATCTAATATGTTATACTTACTAAGTTGGTACACACCATGAGGCGATGACCTCGTGTTCTACACCTACCAGGTGTCAGTGTATTGCATCCATGATCCTAGGAAATACTACACGGCGAAAACTCCAATTCTGGAACAAAAAAAGACCCTTTGGAACAGCAAGGGACGTGGAGGGGTGGCACACGTGTACAGAGTACGTATGTATGCAGTCTAGGACAAACGGGATATTAGAATTTTGAGTAAGATGTGGCAAAGTTGAACTCTTGGAGGAAGTAAAACACGCAAATGCACACCCGATCCCGATCTCGCGACCTTTTCTGATTCTCACTGAGTAGGTCGTAGGAAAACTTTGGCACTCTCCTCTCCTCTCCTCCCTGCGCAGGCCCCCTCCTCCTTTTTCTCCTCCTGCAGAAGCCTTGCGGCTTTCTGCTGTTCTAGTAGTATGTGGCGGTGCGACCCAGTGACTCTCTCGACCTCGAGCCTCCTAGGTTTTCGACCGTGGGGTATATAGTAGGTATTTAAAATATCCTTTCCAGTAATTTTGTACAGATTTGTGAGCCGGGCGATATATACCCTTCATATCTCACTTCTCCCCCCTTTTCATTTTGTCCCCCGCTCTCTGTGAAGCAAATGTTCTGGTGGTGTATCGACAATGAAATGTTGACATATGACAAAAAAAGGCTCGCTCACTCGTACGGTACAGGAAGTGATGAATTCGCTGGTGTGTAGCAAAAACAACAAAAAGGAATGGATGTGAGATGTGGCTGCACCATGGTACATCCAAGCTTTCACTGCTTTTTGGGCAGGGGGAGGGGCGGGGCCGACCTCCCATTGCGGTGGGTGTTCCGCTCTATCTCTGGCTGAGAAAAGAACACACTATACACAGTAGTACAATGGCCGGCGTGCTATGCACTGTAAAAAAACATCGGATCGTTCCTCCTCTTTCCAGCGCTTGACAAGGTGGGAATCCGCGACCAAAAACACCATAATTCATGACGCATGAGAATGCTAGAAATTTCAAATATAGCTTGCTCGCTTGATTCGCTCATCGTCGCTGTTGAGATCAAGCAATTCGAGGGCAATTGGCCATTGTAGCCAAAATTCCAAGTATTATACTGTGCATTGTCGTGGTGCTTTTGGGTCTTGCATGGTATAACACTGTTGGTGTTATGTTGGTAGAGGGCGTGATAGGATTCGGTTAGAGGGTGTTGTAATGTTTAGGTGGCCACTGTCAAGGCAGTTTGTGCATGGGATAGCCTTTTGGTTCCGGGCTCCGCGATATCGCATGTGTAGATATAGGGTCCCAGTCACGATTTTGGCTGGGGGGCTGCGGGTACGAAAAGCTGGTAACGGGGTTGTTGTAAACGCGGGCCGAGTTGAAGTAGTCTTGTTTAGAATCCAGCTGTCCCGGGGTATACGGCGATCGTGCGAGTGGGCTCGCGTATGCTCGATCTGGAGATTTGATATTCAGTCCCGGATTGTTCCCTGTCAGTAGTTCGTACGTACGAGGGTCGTTGGACATGCGCCTGGCATCCGCCGAAACGAATTCGTTCTTGCGGTAGAATTTTGAGCGGAAAAATTGTTTCCACCCTTCAATCATGGACCAGCGTCCGAAGAACATCAGGCACCAGAATCCACTGAGCTTTACAATGGTCAGCAACTTTGTAATGTGCGGTAGTGGGAAGAATAACTTACACCGAGAATAACCAGGACGGCAAGAACGACACCCTCGGATTGGACCAGGTCTTTGGTCAGATTCAAACACTGATTCTTGTCGCCTCCTTTGAGAAACAAGCACTCGAGCCATGGTCCAGCCCTTCGCAACATGTCGGCATTGATTTGAGTGCTGTTATCCATGGAAACAAACACGACCGCGAAGAAGACCACTTCTCCAACGATCACAAGCACAATTGCAGTACCTCGCCATTGCAGCTCAATAACCTTCTTGACTCGGCGGTATGCTTGCCTTGCACTCATGGTCCGTACACTGCCGGAATAAGTGGGGGCTGCGCTCGAGTTTGTTGTGGTTTTGTCATCGTCCAGCAGGCTCCTGATATATACATGGATACAATACCCGATTGTGATAAACTGGAGAACCAATGCCAACGCGGCAAATGCTAGCAGCGGGCCCCAAAAGTCTTGCAGGGCGTTCTTGTGGTTGATATGGCACACATCACCGAACCGGTACGACACGCCAGTCAGACTCAGTGTCAAGGCCAGGCCTATCACGGGCACAAGCCAGCCGAACGCCAAACTCGCGTAGAAGAATTTATCACCGGGTACCACCTCCCAGCAGATCTGGAGGTGAAGTGCCAGTGCACGGCAGAAGACCCAGACAACAACTGCGAACCCTCCGAATAGGAGAAATGCGCCACTGATTGCACATGAGCCGTTGGATTTCATGTCATTTGGCGTAATGGCATTATAACACTGATCTGGTTTTGCTGCCAATGGAACGATGAAGGCAAGCTGGGGTATACAATTAGTTCAGGGCTTGTGATGGAATATTGACTTGCGCATACCTCCATGAACACTATTCCCAAGGTGACGCAAACACTCAAGTAGTGCCTATGAGTGTATTTGACAGGGAGGACGATAAAGGATAGCAGTAAATAGACAGAGAACAAGAAGGCCGCCAGGTTGACCCAGTTGGCGATATCGGTTCGCTGCTCAAAGCCTGTGTATGTTAGTAACCAAATCTAGCATTCCAGTAGACAAAGAGACGTACCATCAGGGTACGTCCACTCGGTGGTCGGGCAGGGCAAACAGCATGTAGCATTCCCCAGTGCGGCTACAGGCATACAAAATCGTCCTGAAATGACTGTTTGCGCGTCAGTGACGAGATCGCCAAATGGCCGAATCTGTAACGCGGATACTCACAGCCGCCTGTATCTGGGAAGAGGGCTTCCTGGAGGAATGGTGCCGGGCATAACCCGCGAAACTCTGAAGGTGATGACATTGCAAAAGATGGTGTACCAATTCGAGGCTACGTGCCAAATATGACGATTCTATATCCTCATGACCGCGGTTTACTCATTCGGATTGGATATGGTAGAGGGATAGTGGTCCAAGGCGAGTCGCGTGATGATAAAGGACACAGGTACTCCGGGACTGGGAGGGTGTGAGAAGACTATTGTAATGGAGGGTGGGTGGCACAAAGTCGGGATATGAAGGACAGGGTGATGGCGCTGAAGATGTATAGTCCCACGGGGGTTGTAAGACCCAGGTCTTGGAGGGACACTCAGGCGCTGAAAAGAGTAGACTTCTGGTCTCGAGAAGAGATCATGGTGTCAGAGCCGACCCATGAGAGAAGTTAAGAGCGACCAGGACATGGGTCTGAGGAAAAAGAGGCTTTGGCGGGGTGGATATGAGATGCATTTGGGATTGTGGATTCTGGACTGGTCGGAGGAGCTACGGATGTTCTGGGACCTGCAGCTGACTCGGACGGTTTGTACGGAGTAACGAGTCTGATGTCTTACGAGTAGGGCTCCGGCAAAGTATCTAATGTAGACTACTAGAGCGCCCCGTACAACGGTGTAGGGATGGAGTAACTGTGAGTGGTCTGAGTGGAGAGTGGTGGATTCAACATCAACAGCTTGGTGGACAGAACGTCGCCAGGCACGGCGCAAATCTGAGGTACAAATGGACTGGTGTGTAGAGGAACGTAAGCCAATCAGCAGCGAGGATAGTCTTTACCAGGGCCCATTAGAAGCAGGAGGCTTGATGCCGATTCATGGGAACGAGACATAGGTTGGCCACGAGGAGTCATTCGGCGAAAGATGGTGGCGCGATGACTGCACGACAAGGTCTGGAGCAACGGTTCCTTGCCATGGCTTCCTCGCCAATAGAGGAAGTGAATAGAATTGCCATGGACAGCCGTGTCGGCCAGGGGAATTGTCGAACGAATCGAGGGCAACAGGATGCGACATAGTGGGCTGAGATGAAAAGAGTGCGAGCAAATTGCACACAGAAGTCGGAGAATCAATGTAGGATTGGATAACGGGATGTGACCTCTCCTCGACGCGTTTTTTGGGTCCCTGGATCCCTGGAGCCCTGGAGCCCTGGCTTGGGTCGAGGACGACCGATTGACCGGGGTATCGAAGACAGGGGCAGGGATGGTACAAGTACTCCGTACTCCGTACGGAGTACCTTCAGAACAGAGTATCCCTACTCGCACAGCAATAGCCGCGCTAGAGGAACCTGAGGGATTGTGGCATCAGAGGGGCACTCCCGGCCTAGGAGGCGGCGACCTGGCATGGGTTTCTCTTTCAGGGCAACGGCCGTCCCTTCAACCCCTGGATCCAAAAGCGGCTCTTGTTTAGTGTCCGAGCCAGGCACAGAAAGAATCATCGTCTGACCAGCCCTTTTGTTTCTGCGAAAACCTAATCCAGGCACACCGAAAATGGCAGATTGTCGGTGATACAGCACCGAGTACGGAGTGAATCATCACAACGTGATGGGCACCCTCACCCTCCTCTCACAACTCCACAAGGATCAATATGATGTCTTGTATCGAGCTACTCCTCGCAGGCTTGGTGGGAGGGGAAGCGGGAAGCTGTCAGCGCGTTTGGCATTGGTGATTGCAGATTGATGCCAGAATTACAACGGGTCACGATTGGCTTTACCAAGGACTCCGTTCTCTCACATTGGTGAGTTCTTCTCCCGCAGGTGCAGGATGGCAAAAGGTCGAGAAGCTAGATTCAGAGGTTCTAGCCCAATAAAGTCCAGGTACAAGGAACATTGCACTGAACGATATTATACCCTAGGGATTGGCTTGGGGCAGAAACCTCAGTCAGCCACCCTACTAGTAATATTACTCCGTATTTCTACGAGGAGATGGCCACCCCGAGATGCCAGGAAGCCCCAGGTGCGGATTTAATAATATTCCGTACTCCGTACTCGCACTGGTAGGCCAAGAGTGAGGTGATCGCCAGTCAGAGCGCCAAGTCGGGAATAGCCGAGCTTGTTCCTTGCCTGGCTGCACTTTCCTCAATTTGCCCTTGCCAATAATAAGAATTAATTGATACTTCGCCTGAACAAAATACGTCGCCCTTATGAGTACGGAGCACCCGCCTCTCTCAATAATCATACATACCATATCATCCTCGCGACCTTCGTATCCGTACCCAGGAATCTTTCTCAACGGCCAGTGCTCGTCATGCTTTAAAATCTCCACTATGAGCAGTACGGATTACGTCGCGTCTCTGTCGCGAGCTGGCTCCTTGAAACGCACACCTCGACTTCTGAAAGAAGGTATCCAGAGCCCTCCATCGGTGCTGCTCTGGTTGACAAACTACATACTTATGTGTATGCGTACGGAGTACTAGCCCAACTCGTGCCCCCCATCATCCAAGCTGGTATTAATAGGCTATTATTAATTAGTGTAGAGTCTGAATACGGAAACGGTCAGGTATCCTTGACCGGTCACAATGTTGCCACGGATTCCTCTCTACAACGCCTATACGGAGTACCACTAATTAGTCTGGGAATCCCCAGACTGTTTCCGTGATAATATTATTCTTGGGAACTTTCAGATGTGCCCTGGTGTGAGATGCTCCATGAATGACGCGACCATCCTGCATGGCTATACCTACCCCTCTTTCTGTAAGCATTCCGTGCGAGTCTCGTAGCACAAAGTCTAAGCAGGAAACGCGAAAATGGACACGAAGCTGCAGCTCTGGAAACACAACATCAGCCAATGCTCTTGTAGATGGCCGACGTGGTTTCATCTGCGTGATGGCTCCCCACATCCCTTCAAAATCGGTCTCTGCCGGTCTTGCTTCTATTCTGGCATTTGGCATTTGGCACTTGGCGACTTCGACCTCTCCCTGTCAACCTGTCACCTCTCACGCGGACACAGTGCGCGCATGGCACACTGCAAGTAGCAAGATCTGTCAACCTTAAGGGACGCTTTATGCACGAGATCAGCCTTGAGAGACCAACCCTCTGCTCTTCATTGTCAGTCGGCAGAGTATCGTGAGTGTTTCGTACTGCGAGTGTGTGTGCCTAGCCTATCTACCCAAGGGACTCCGTAGTTATCACCTGGTGGCAGGCCTGTTGATAATGTGATACTCTAGCATCCTTCCCGCACACTATCCGCTCTCGTAAACATAAGTATACTCCTCTTTCAAGGTGGAACATCCAAAGCTCAACGTTCATAGGGCTGATTCCCTCGTGTACATTCCAGGGATCTGTCCGGGTACTCCGTTCTCTGTACTGAGCACCTTGGCCAGAAGATTTGAGGACCCCCTGATTTTCCTTTTCCAGGATGAAATTGAACAATACACTCTGGGAGACGGAGCCCCTTGGCACGTGGGAGTACAAGGATACAGTCGTGAAATAACAATACTATTGTTATCCCAGTTGAACCATGGCGATTTCCGAGGAGCATGAGGTAATTTGGGTCTGAAAAAGGTGCCCTGGAAAGCCTGGAGAAATGCCGGGCTTTCGGATGAATGCCTCTCAATTATTACTGGTGGGTTTGAGCTGCGCTTTCATGACATTTTACGGGTTGTAATTTTTTCATTGGTCGTCCTGTTATGCAGAGGCCGCCTAGCCTGAACCAGAGGACTCTTCAGCCTTGCCCAATCATTGATTATATCACCACTTTCCTCATGGTATTGGCCAACACTAACCTGCGGCCAATTTAATGGCCCGTGTTGGCTGTCATGTGCCTACTACTCGTACAGAGCCATTGCCTCCCACTGCTCCAAAATCCAGATCGCCATTCGTTGAATTGAGCATTGGCCATGCCTACGTGGAAATATGTGCTACCGCATTCGTTTGAGCATGTTCCAGAATCTGGCGAACCATCGAGCTTGCTCCACGCTCGGTCTGGGGTTCTTTTCATCGCTCGCAGACTTAAGCCCCAGCCTCGCTTCGCCGACGCGTCAATGCTGTGCGCATGACAGACATATTGGGGCTAGAAGTGAAGCAAGATCTCCGGGAGTTCCGCAAGTGGCGTGCTTCTCAACAAATACGGTCGACCGAGCCTCGCCATGAGCCTGGCAGATCCGACCCGTGACAGTGCAGTTGTGGTCGTACCATTCCGAGAGATTGCTTTCTGGCTTTGTTCGTGGCCCCGACGTTATCGATTGGGCCAGGGTAGTAGACGCCATGGCAGGTCTGGTTTTGGGTCAACTGAAAAGATAGTAACATGTGTGCGACTGGCTCAGGTCGTGTTGAGCACTCGGTCCTTGAGTTAAACGTCAGTCTGCTTTTGGCTTGGAAGGCATCGCGGGACTATTGAGTCATGGTCATACCACGAATTGTTCCAGGCTTGCTTCAAAAAGCTCATTGTTTACTCCAAGGCCACCAGGATGTTCGACAGGGGACAAGGGATTTTTGACCACATATTCCACATAGCAGTTGACATAAATCTGCTGCAAGGCGATTCGCATGGAGCCCGACTTTGTATCGGTGAGCATGACGAACTTTGTATTGGTCGGAGTTTCGTAGTAGTGCAGCTTGTACTGTGAAGTGCGGTAAGAGAGGAAACTGTGAGGCGACTTCAAGTCAGACACTTTGCTCACTCGGTCCGTGAGAGGAATCGACAAACCTGTCATCCTCTCCTCCCAGCTTGCGAACCATGTTCCGCAAGGAGAAGACGGTACCGAATATGAGCTTTGCATCATCCTCAGCACTCAGCGCCGCCCTTGCTTGTGGGCCCCCATTGACGATCGCCTGGGAGGATGGTCTTGAACTCCGACCAGAGGAGGAGGCTGAGGGAGGAATCCAGCGTTTGTTGTAGATGCATTCGGCTGCGAAGGTCAGCACGTTTCAATCATGTTTACAGTGAGGAGGATACCCTACCGTGCCGGTCAAAAATGTAAAAGGAGTAAACGACCATTGCGGCGGTCGTGGTCCCTCTGTCGTTATGGTGGACACATCACTACTTAGGTAGGTGTTGCTATCGACGGCTTTAACGCCTTCAACGAAGGATGATTGGAATGCCTAATGTCTGTTCGGTTGGAAACAGTGGACGAGTGTGATTGGTGGTGCAGGGCAGAATGGATTGAATCAAAAAGCTGAGGTTCAAGGGTCCTCGCTGACTTATTATCGGGATGGAGGGGCAGCCAGAGCCCTGGAGGCGCCTGCCACTAGAGTGCGTGCACGGGTTTTTGGGTGTCATGCAACTACTGCTACCCGGAAGGATAACCCGTAAGTACTGCAACTGCGTCTGCACTTGAACAGCATTCACAGACACAACCATCTGTCTGCCTACCCAGGTATCTGTCTATTCAGTATTCCTATCTACCCGCATTTTGCCTTTATCGTCAAAGATACGGAGGATTTTTAAAACCAATCTCTTTAAGCATAGGCGCATTGTCCCACGACGCACAAGCAGCACTCTTAACTTGCAAATGGACTTGGGTGCGGTGAGGAGTGGCGGGATTTATATCCTAACGTTAGCCTCACTCACCATTGATCCTTGAGCTGAAGACTCTGACATCCTCCACACCTCGGTCCATAGGGACCTCACACTTCATTTCCTAGGAATCTAGGATTCACCAGCCCCGGATTTCAATGTCGACATTGCCATGGACATTGTCGCGTCCCCTACGTCCACGGAGGCGGAGGACCCTTCTTCTCGCTTTCCACCTATAATTCATCGCAGACCCGTCCCACGCCCACAATCACATGCTGATCGCAGCTCCGAACAACCTCCCACCTTGGCCAAACCCCCTGTTGTCAAACACCTGTATGTTATGCTATTACTCTGACTATCTCCCCATGTATTGTGGGTAGTATTCTTGCCGTGCTTGGACTGATATATTTTTCTTCAGTTCAACTCCTGAATACTCTAGTCCCCTCCGCCACCACCGCCGCACTCCTTCCGCACCCAAATATGTCAAGGTGAATACCCGCATCTCCCATTCTATCCATCTCCATTCTTGCTCTAATTCGTCCTAGGAATCCCTCAACGCTCGATCCGAATATGTGACAAGCCATGATGATGGTGTGGCCGAACACCGCATCAATCAATATGTCATCAAGCAAGAAATCGGGCGGGGCTCATTCGGCGCAGTCCATCTTGCCGTCGATCAATTTGGCACCGAATATGTTAGTATTTGTGAAGTTGAATTGAACCTATCCTTACTGACCACGGTATACAGGCTGTCAAAGAATTTTCCAAAGCACGCCTTAGGAAGCGCGCACAGTCACATATCCTTCGCAAACCCTTCAACCAGCGCCGACGAGGAGCACTGCAAGGTTTCAACTCTCCCCTACACAGAACCACGCCCGAGGAGCAGAGTCAGAAAATACATTCAATAGATCTTATTAAGGAAGAAATCGCAATCATGAAGAAGTTAAACCACCCAAATTTGGTCTCCCTGATCGAGGTTTTGGACGACCCCACCGAGGACTCCCTCTACATGGTCATGGAAATGTGCAAGAAAGGCGTTGTCATGAGGGTCGGCCTTGAGGAGAGAGCTGATCCATATCCTGACCATGTCTGCCGCTACTGGTTTCGAGATCTGATTTTAGGCATTGAATACCTACATGCACAAGGAGTCGTTCATCGGGATATAAAACCAGACAATTGCTTGGTTACTGACGATGATATACTTAAAGTCGTCGATTTCGGTGTCTCAGAAATGTTTTCCAAGGATTCCGAGATGTTGACCGCCAAATCTGCAGGGAGCCCTGCCTTTCTCCCTCCTGAGCTCTGTATCGCTCGTCACGGTGATGTCTCAGGCCGAGCAGCGGATATATGGTCTATGGGCGTGACTTTGTACTGCCTCAAGTATGGGAAAATCCCTTTTGAAAAGACTGGCATTTTTGAATTATACGAGGCCATCAAGACCGAAACGCCGGATCTGGGCGACGAAAATGATGAGGATTTCAGAGACCTGATGCAAAGGCTTCTGGAGAAGGATCCGTCCAAGCGGATAAAAATGCCAGAATTGAGAGTGAGTCTAAATCCGTGTCGCCAATATCTCAACCAGCTAGCTAATCCTGACCGTTTCAGGCTCATCCTTGGGTAACTCGACAAGGAACGGACAGGTTGCTGTCCGAGGAAGAAAATACCTCTGACCTTGTCGAACCGCCTACTGCAGCTGAAATGAATGCCGCCATCACAAACAATATAGGGAATTTACTGACTGTTGTAAGTAATCCAGCCGTTGAAACGAGGGCATCAAGTAACCACGGCGTAGGTGAAAGCGGTGAATAAGTTCAAGTCTTTGCTGGACAAGAACAAATCCCCACCGTTGAAATCTATCTTAGGAGAGGGCGCAGACGCTCATTTCTCTCAGCCTCCTGCCAGCATACCCAAGCAGGACCATATTTCTCTCCCTCCAAAATCCCATAGCTACACATTTGGGGCAGGGAAGGAGCAAGTTGACGGTCAAAAGGAAGGACTTCGTCATGAACTGAAGAAGTTGCACATCCAACCCGTCCCTACTCTAAGTATTGATGATACAACAGTCAATGAACCGGAGCGCTCAGCAACCCTAATGAGCGAGGATAGTACAGATTCAGAAGAAGGGATGTCAAAATTACGCACGATTTCGGACGGGGAATTCCTAGACCCAACCAAATTACCACCATTCCGCTCTAGCAGACCACACACAGTTTCGGCGGACGAAATCGGCAACCGGGGGCACGCGCGCGATCCTCTCCAAGAACAGCTATTCCTCTACATAGGGCCGTCAACTTTTTCAGGCACTAGCTCATATCCCGCAGATGATGATAGTTTTGTCCCAGACGACGACACCATCCCCATCGTCAGCGAAAGTCCAGGAGCGGCCGACATGGACATTTACGAAACAGCTTACCGCGACGAGATTGAACGTATCATGGCAAGAGCTCAGGAGCAGAATAAGGAGCCCAACGTTTATCTGACACGCCGTGTAGATGCCAAGCTGATGAGAATTAGCGGGCTCGCAGGGAAATGGGCTGCGATGGGTGAAGATGCCAAAAATCAGTTTAAAGACTACACGCAATTCTCCACTCGCAAAGCACGAGTGACTGAAGTTAGCCGTGCACTTCGGCAAGCAGCACGAGAGGAATACGAGAAGCGGAAGCAGGAGCGCAGGGAACTGATTGCTGCAGAAAAAGCGCGACGACTGGAGAGGTCTGAAAGTCAAGACCCAGCGAAAGCATCACCATCGCCTCGACCATCATGGAGCGAAGTAGATTCATCAAGCTCAAGCCTCCCGCTATCACCTGGTGGCAGGAGTCCATCAGCCTGGAAAGGCAGGGCTGTAGATAAAGGAAGACAGGCGAAGACATCGATTCGAGGCCTTGTGGACACGCTGAAGAGTCGTACCAGGTCGAAAGACGAGGAGTCTTAATTATGGTCTCTAAGGTAGGTGTTTCAAATTTGAAGTGCCCAAGTTACCTAGGTCCCTGAATATGGCCAAGCAGCAGCGCGGCACAGCTTGGCTAGGGACCTAATAAGCCTGGAGTGCACAAGCGATAAGAGATGCCGCCAGAGCAGATTCAACGATGTTATCTTGGCCAACCATTGCACCTCTAGGTAATCAGCAGCGGCGACCCGGGAAGATTGATGTTATCGGGGGGGGGTTTCCGGAGATGGATGTTTTATGATGTGCTGGCACATATTTTATGTAGAAGAACTGACGGTGGAGCGGCAATGTGAGCCACGGTGGCCTCCAGATGAAACACTTGAGTTCAAAGCAACAGACAGATTGTGAGGGGACCAAGCAGGAGATGCAGCGATGATATTTTGACGACGAAACTACACGAGAGGCGACTATGATGATAATAATGAAAGTCGATAGTCGAGTTGCGGCTTGGAAAGGGAAGGGATGATGGCAGAATCTTGAACTGGAACCCATCGAGGTGGTGGATGGTGGTTGTGGTCTTGGCAAGGTCATTTCACTTCTTGAAGGTGGAAGTGCAAGGCAGTGTCACTACCCTTCCCTTTTCTCACATGTCTCAGCCTTCAGAGCTGCAAACTGGCAGATTAGAACAACGATTCTTTCCAGGTTGTGCGCACCTGTTTTCCCAGCCGTGCCCGCTTCTTCTTTACTCTGTCATCTGGGGGGCCGCATAGGGAATCCCCCTCTATTTGCAGATCTGCACATTTTGCTTGGTGTGGCGAGGTGGAAAATGAGGCTACTGAGCCATCATCAACTTTCACTCTCGAGACGTTGAATAGACCACACCCGACGCTGCCTCGTCACTTTCGCTCATCATTCACGTTACTCTATTGTCATCTGAGGTCAACTTGGCTGTCTTAGGTGGTCAGCTGCATTTCGAAGTCCTTTGACTTTCTGTGTTGAGCGAAGTACTTGCCCCTCGTTTGCCAAAATCGACGGCACGGTGACAACCTTGTTGTGTCATCCATATCGGCCATCAACCACATTCCGTTCATCGAAACGGTGCCGTCTGTGCAGGCTCGGCCATATAACGTTGGGATTGCTACTACATTTCATCGGGCCGCCTTCAAATAATCTGGATGGGCCGCGGCGTCGCGTCCTAATGATCCCTTAAACCGCTCAGGGTTTTCACCGCCTCAACGACGCACCCACATTAGACCTTCAAAGGCATCTTAATCACAGCCCATCACTCCGAGTCGTTTCATTATGGGTCGTCTAAGCACGATGTCCTCGCGAGAGGCCTCTGTAGATGAGGACACACCAAGCCATATCAAACGGGAAGGCTCACCCATGGACGAGCGCGAACATTACTCGAGTGATCCTGGTGCAGCGGCAATCAAGGATGAAAATTCTGCCAGGCCCTTGCATCTCGCTACTACTCTCACCACTGTTCGCACCAAGACTTCCCGCTCATCATCGACATCGACCACTTCATCTAGGCAGGCCCAAGCTTCGGAGAAAGACAGGTCAGGCGCCAAGAAAGCCAATGGTCACACCTCGCCTGTCAAGCCAGAGCGCGAAGAACCAACAAAGCCAACAAAGCCAACGAAAGCATCCCGATCAGCCTCTTCTAAATTACCTCCACGAATCGCTCCCCTCCTCGACCACCTTCCCGACGTCTACGCCGAAGCCACTTCCACCTTCACCATCATCGATGCCTGTACCTACCAAAACAAATATCTTGGCTTTAGTGATCATGCCTTGGACTGTGACTGCTCGGAAGAATGGGGTAAGCATCAATAATTTGCATCAGCATGGAGCTTCTAGCTGATCTCCGAATACAGATCCTACCACAAAGCGCAACTTGGCTTGCGGCGATGATTCCGACTGCATCAATCGAGCATGTAAAATGGAATGTGCCAACGACTGTAGTTGCGGTACCTCGTGTCAAAATCAAAGATTCTTACGGCGGCTCTATGCCGACGTTTCTGTGATCAAGACTGAGAAGAAGGGCTACGGCTTACGGGCTAACACAGACCTACGACCTCACGATTTCATATTTGAGTACATTGGTGAGACTATTCCTGAAGCGACATTCCGAAAACGAATGGTTCAGTACGATGAGGAGGGCATCAGGCATTTTTATTTCATGTCTCTCAGCAAAGGTGAGTTCATCGATGCCACAAAACGAGGCAACTTTGGCCGATTTTGCAATCACTCCTGCAATCCTAATTGCTACGTCGATAAATGGGTTGTTGGTGACAAGCTACGCATGGGTATTTTCGCAGAGCGTCATATCAAGGCTGGAGAAGAGCTCGTTTTTAATTACAACGTTGATCGCTATGGCGCGAATCCACAACCCTGCTACTGCGGCGAATCTAATTGCACAGGCTTCATTGGAGGCAAAACTCAAACCGAGAGAGGCACCAAGCTCTCCGCCGCAACTATCGAAGCACTTGGTATTGAGGATGCAGATTCATGGGATACCGTTGTTCCCAAGCGGCCGCGGAAGAAGAAGACCGCCGAAGATGACGAAGAATACGTCGATAGTATCGAGGCAAAGTCGTTGGATGTGGATGGTGTGACCAAGGTCATGGCAGCATTGATGCAATGTAAAGAAAAATGGATTGCAGTCAAACTCCTACAACGTATGGAACGTTGTGATGATGACCAAATCTGGCAGAGAGTGGTCAGATTCCATGGTTATCAGATCCTGAATTCGCAACTTTCTGCATGGCGGGAAGATGAGAACATCATACTTCAAATCCTCGACATCCTCGATCGGCTGCCGCGGCTCACAAGGAACAAAATCGTGGACGCAAAAATTGACCAGACTCTACAGCCGCTCACGGAGCATGTAGATGAGCGAGTGTCGACTCAGGCATCCGCATTACTGGAACAGTGGTCGAAACTTGAAATAGCGTACCGCATACCACGGAAAAAGCGGGACACATCTTCAACTGCCATCAAGTCTGAAGCAACCACCTATGAGAGACGCGAATCCGCCCAAGAGAGAAAGAAATCGCGGTCGCGCTCACGTACACCACCCCGGGGACCTGCCGGAATTTCCGCACCCTCTGGTCCGCGGTCATTGCAGAAGCCAAACAATTTCCATGGACCTCGGCCATCCTTTCCACGAGGGCCACCTCCATTACCTCGAGGTTGGTTTGCCGCCCAGGACAAAGGGAGAACATATTTTTACTCCGCAGGTGGCCAAACAACGTGGGTCAGACCAACTCAGCCAGCCGACCAACCTCCCCCACCGCCAAAACAACCCTCTGAACAGGATGTTCTAAAGAGCATTATTGACAACATTGTTACATCGAGCGAGAAAGATGCTAAGGCAGCAACTCCAAACACTCCAGAAAATCCAAAGGCAAGGAAGGAAGAAAAATGGCGATCCTATGACGAGGAAAAACAGAAGAAGTTGTACGAGAACACCGTAAGTCTGCCTCCCAAGAGGGTTCTAATGCTACCTCTTTTTGACTGACAATGATTTCGTATAGCTATTCCCTCACATCTCACACGTCATGAACAAGTACAAACACAAAATTCCTAAGGAAGACTTGAAAAGATTCGCGAAAGAAATTGCCAAGAAACTAGTCAATTCAGATTTTAAGGCTGGGCGAGTTAAAGATCCTACAAAGATCGACGAGCGGCAGCAGAAGAAGGTGAAAGATTTCTGTCGACAATTCTTTGATAAGGCATATCAGAAACACAAGAAACATGAACAGGAGAAGGCAGCAAGAAAGGCACGTAAGGAGAGCAGGGGGAAAGTCGAGGTTACAACTCAAAGCAGCACTGTCATTTCACCAGAGGGATCGCCTGGCCACGCGAACCTTTCACCTCGGCCGGATGATGGGGCCGAGGACATCGAGATGTCGGATGGAGAAGACATGGATGCTTCAGCCGTCCGTGTTTCCGCTTCTCCATCATCGGCACAGACTCCATCCGAGAGAAATGGCACTTTGAAGCGCAAGCGAGTTGATCCAGATGATGCTCCCGCACCCATCGAGGATGAAGAAGACCAAGAGCCTGCTGCGTCCCCCGCGAAGCGAATCAACACAAGTATGGATTTCGATACGCCCCCGCCCCCGCCCCCGCCGCCACCACCGGCACCACCTGTTGAGACACCACCGGCAAGTACGCCACGCGAAGGTGAAGGAGAGACTGATTTTGACCTACACCTCGAAGATCGAATGGACATACATGCCGATACAAATTTTAGGGGCAGGAGTATGGCGGATGTGCTCGCACAAGCCCAACAAGAGGATAGTGATGGTGATATGGACGACAAAGGCATCGGAATGGAATTGGACAACCCTATGCTCGATGCGCAGCAGATATCATCTCGTTAAAGTGCTCTCTAATGGTGCTTTGCATCAGGTACTACCCGATGGCATTTACGCGGCTTGCCCAGGCATGGATTGGACGACTCGCACCCTAGATTTACCCAATACTTCCCTATTACCCTACCCTTGGAATTATACAACATCAGTTAATCTTAGGGCCGGCGAGAGATCGGAAACTGTTAGCACAGGGGAGAGTGAGACAGGGTACTTGGGATTCGGAACATATTGGTGGAATAGGCTTTCCAGTTGGCTGTAAGAGTAATTTCAATCGCACCTTGGGCGATATCATTTCTCGAACAATATGATACGTTATTCTTGGTGCACACCTCTTTAGCTTACTCGCAATGCATCAGCAGCCTGGAATTTGAGACTTGATCATGAAGCCTGCACCAGTAGTAATCCTCTACACCGGTTCATACCTTGGAATTTAAGTTGTTCCTCATTGGCTAGCGATTCCGATAAGCTTGCTACATACCTCCACCATTGCAATGCCAAGAATTCGTGTTTAGTGCAGAGCGCGTCACGACACGTCCTCCAAATGATCCCCACTCCAACACGTAGTTGACTGAACGAAGGCGCCTCCATCCTTCTCGGAATCAGGGACTTACAAACAGCACAGAAGGCAAAAGACAAGATGATCCGATCAGAGGCACGTTTCGATCACAAACGGAAACGCACCGACCACAAGAAAACACAATTTGCAACTGCGACATATAAAGAACATGACTATCGCAATAGACTGTCCTTTTACGACATCCCTCCTACCCAAGAGATCAGTCTCGAGGAATTCGAGACATGGGCGATTGACCGATTGAGAAGTATGCTACCTCAACATCTAACTGCGTCCTTGTGTACTGACACTGTTCAAGTTCTTGCAGAAATCGAGTCATGTTCGTTTCGGAACAAATCACCTCAAGAAACTGCCACACATCTCGAACCACTACTGAAGAAATACCTTCCCCTCTCATCTAATTCAGCCGCCCCTGGAGGCGTGGTAGACGAAAGACTTAGAAATGAGCGACGGAAAGACCACTACTCTCATTACATTCTCCGTCTGGCCTTTTCTGGCACCGAAGACCTGCGGCGGAGATTCTCCCGCGTCGAGACCATGCTTTTCAAGCTAAGGTTCCAAGCAGATGACGGTAAAGAGCGACGAGCTTTCGTGGAGAGTTTGAACCTGGACTGGGAGCAGGTTCAGGAGGATGAGAAGCGAGAACTGGGAGACCAGCTGCTGTCGGCAACACCTGGTCTCCGTCGACTTGAGGATGAGAACTGGTTCAAGGTGGATTGGACTCGAGTTCCGGAGCTTGTCGAACATCGAACTGTGCTAGTGAGGAGGGGCAAAGCATATGTCCCCCTACGTGAGCAGACGAGTATGGTTATGACAGAGTTCACCACCCGCCTGGAGAAAGGATTAGAACTTACATCTCGGGCCCTGCCGCGACTTGACGAAGACGAACGCCTCTCCCCTATTCTCAATCACCTCTCGAAGAATTTCGCCACTCCCGACGCTGGATTTTCGGAATCAGACCCCTCCCTCGCCGGCGCACAGATAAATGCTGCCAACATAGACCTTCTCTCCCAACACTTCCCTCTTTGTATGAAACATCTCCATAACACGTTGCGGAAAAACAGCAAACTCCTGCATTTCGGAAGATTACAGTACACGCTCTTCTTGAAAGGAATAGGCTTGACATTGGAAGACTGTTTGATCTTCTGGCGCCAGAGTTTCAAACTCATCACGGACGACCAGTTCAACAAGGAATATAAATACAACGTCAGACATGTGTATGGCGATGTTGGCGGTGACGCAAATCGACGTGGCAGAGGCTATGCACCCTATTCATGCCAGAAGATCCTGATGGAACATCCACCTGGAACAGGCGAAGCTCATGGATGTCCCTATCGACATTTCAGCGTGGATAACCTCACCAGCTTGTTACAGGCAACGGGTGTGAACGACCGCGATGTGTTGCGAGGAGTGAAAGAAGATGTAGAGAAGAAGAGGTTTCACATCGCCTGCAATCGTGTCTTCGAATGGGCACACAAGTCCGAGATCAAGAAGGTCAAGGATGAGGGCATTTGGGGCCCGGCGGAATTGGATACGATCGTTCACCCGAACACATATTTTAAGCGATCCTACCTCTTGAAGAACCTTGGGAACCAACCTAAGCAAGATGTGAGAATGGAAGAATGATCACCTAGAGTTGTGGTGTATTGGATCAATGGTGGTTAGAGTCCTTTGAACGGCGTTCCCGCTCAGCGAGAGCTCCGTCCGTGGTTAATGAAATTCGCAGACAGAAATAATGACAGTTCCACTTTTCTACAACTAGAACAACAAAAACAAGTACAGTGCGCAAAGACCTCCTCACGAGATATCCTTCAGCACAGTCTGAATCGCATCCTCGAACGACCTCGTCGGCAGGTCCAAGAGGCCGTTCCCATACTCAGGTCTTTCCTCCCACTTGCTCCCCAACAACACCGTCCCGAAAGTCAAGATTCCCAAAGCACTGTTATCGCCGCCGCGGACCCTCTCCTTGGCCCCCTCCAACCATTCGTTATACTTGACGTCCTCGACTTCCCAGGCATCCTCCCCAGCCTTCTGCTTCAGGCGCTCCAATAGCTCCCTCTGGCTCGTCCGGAAATCCTGGACCAGCAGCAGCTTATTCCTCGTCTTGTCGGCCCTCTCAATCGACCGGACCACTGCAACGGCGACGGTGTCCAAGGTTGTTGCTACCCACTTGACGTCTCCGCCATCGACCACGACCGCTTTATTCTTCTTCTTGCCATCCACGCCCTCTCCCACACCCCAGTAAAAACCAAAAAACCCATTCATGATCCCCATCTCAAAGAAGACGTTACACACGATGGACGTCCACTCTAGCCCGTCCTTCTCCTTGGTGACCAAGTAATCGCGCACGTCGTGCTTGATGCGGAACATGGGCCTTAACTCAACAAGCCAGTCTGGGAGGTCGTTGAGCCCAAACTCGGTCGGGAAGTAGCGCTTCACCCCCGCCGCCACCGCGGCGTCGATGATCCGGTTCTGCAGATGTATGCCCGTCATTGAGATCGCGCCGATCACTACCTCCTGGCCCTGGAAGGCTGAGATGAGCTCTGCTTCGGGGTACTCCGGGCTGACGGTGCGTACTGCGACGCTTGGGGGGAATGATGATGATGATGATGATGATGATGATGATGATGATGATGATGATGATGATGATGATGATGATGATGATGATGATGATGACGAGTCTCGCGTTAGAATTGTCACTTTGAATCCCGCGGGCGATGCTAAGAGGTGGTTGAGGATCAGGCCACCCAGGTTGCCCGTGGCGCCGATGAGGAGGATATTGGTGAATGCCATCTCAGCTTTTCAACCCTCAAGGGCGTTGCGTGGCGCACAAAGACCGAAGAGCGAATAGGTTGTCCTTCCAGAGTGCGTGGTTTCTTGCATCCAGGAGTACCTGGTATGGATGGATGTTCCGACGCGATGGGCAGCCACTCCTCCAAATCCATCGAAAGTGGTGGCATGGTATCATTATGTACCTTCCCTGCCCTCTTTGTGAGTGTGGTGCTCTTCCCTGCTGAGCCCCACCCTCGAAACTCGGATACCCCCCTTCTACGAGGTACTTTAGGGATGTAGAAATGGCGTGCTTACCGATCCGTTGCTCACGCAGCGCCGGTGGATGGTCCAAATTAGCTATCTGCTACATACCCCACATTCCTTCCCCAAGGATGGGATTTGGGACTGAAGTTTGAACACTCCTGATTTCTATACATGGAGGGTTATTTACCTACTGGTTGGTTGATTCAGCACAATAGGAAGGAGTGCAATTTGCCATTGCCAGCATACTTTCACCTAGCATGAGATTTTCAACTATCAATGGTACGAGGCTGAGGAAAGGGTAGAGTGGCTAGGTAATACGAGGATGGGCTTTTGTCTCGCAGGAACGAAATATTTAGTTACGATATTTAATGCGGGGAAGACGCAGGCAGGGAGGGTATGAGGAGAACTGCAGACATGTTCAAAACTTAAATGGTCGTTATTACTGATGGACATGGGATGAGCTTGGAAATGGATTCTGGTTAAGTTTTTATTATTGTTCTAAGAGTACCTACCGCTCCTGCGGAAACAGCACTGAAGGGGAAGGCACATCGATAGTGAAGAGGTATTTTCTCCCGACCGAAGTTAGGCAGTGGCTTTGGCGAGGACATGACTATGTACTCGTCCTCGTCCTCATTGTCTATCACAATTGGGTTTTCCCTAGATGCCCCAGGAAGCTGTGGGTCTGAGTGCCACTCCTAGTCCAGGACAGAGGGATCGTCCTCCTCTACCTTCGCCTCGGGCTCTGGATGGAAAAACTCATTGATCAAGCGTTGCCGCTTTGTCTGCCTCTCGCCCTCACCTTCTGCCAGAGGGCGCTTCAAGGATGCTTTACCCTCAGGCGACTGCGCGGGAGAGGTGTTCAACGGGCCAGCTAGACGCTCCTCAGTCCACTCGGGATCGAGGCCAAATATATCGTCGTCATTTGGATCGTCGTCTTCTCCTCGCACAAACGAAAGAAGGGCGAAATCCTCTTGGACCTTGTGGGTCGTCGTCTCGGCCACCGTGGCGGCAGCTTGGATCCGATCCAGACCAATTCTGAGCGACTCAGACTGCGCAACGTGCTGGTACCGAGGGTCGTTACTGGCACCGTCCCGATATTCAGGACGGTTGAAGCTATATGACATCTTCTCGACGCCGAGAACTCGACCCGTGTTCTCTTCGATGCGAGCGATGCGCCATGGTTCAGGCCAGGCACTGGCCAGTTGCAGCAATGGGACCCTAGAGTTGAAAACACACGGCCGTCGCCCGGAGGGAGAATGTGCATCTCTGTATTCTCGAATGAGCTCAAGAAATGACTCGTCGACGTCCCCCTCGTAACTGTATGTGTCTCTTTCCCTGAGATAGCTTGTCAGATCTGCTCCAGGATCAGCCCTCGCGCTTCGCCGTGCCATCACGGAGATTTCATGGCTGATGGCCTGCAACTCGTTGTAAAGAGTGAATTCTTCCGTGTCGAAGAAATCCTTGATGGCTCGGATTTTCTCCTCGCATTCAAAAAGTTCGGGAGACCATTCCTGTAGTGCCTTGGAGTTATCTCGCATGTCCTCGTCATCAGGGTCATGGTCGTCGACGTCAATTCGAAACATCAAGGCAACGAGAGACCACCAAATATGACGGAAGTCAGAAGCGATTTCTCCTATCATATGCACTAACGATTCTCGCTTGCTAGGATCAGTAACAGTGCGGTCGAGTCGGTCGAGTGAGCCCAGCCTACGAAATGTAGGCGATGATGTCGAGGCGAAGAAGTCGGGAGAAGGGGCCTGGAAGATGATAGGGTCGATGGGTTTGGCATGCCCAAGGTCGCCAGTATAAAAATCTGGCAACTTGGCGCCGTCCTCGAAGTGAAGGAAGACATTGTTCATATGGCAGTCCAGACGTGTGGTACTGGGATCGCTGTTGATCATGTACAACCACGTCTGAATTCGGTGGTCTAGCATACGCCAGATCAGCGCCTCAGGCAACCTCCTAGTCTCCGGGTCTATAATGCCCCAGCCAACAAGGTTGTAAAGAGTACCGCCATTACAGTACTTGTGTATCATCGTCGTCGATTTGAACGTATCGTATTCTTTGTGATCTATATTTAGTACTCTATGGTCATGGGACCAAATGAGCGACGGGATTAAAGGATGGGGACGATGATACTGTACCTCAGCGATCTTGGTTTCGGAGTCCTTGCGGTCTTGAGGGTGTGTATTTTTTCTAACACACTGCATTCCGTCAGTAATTGATCGAACAAGTGCCACACCGCCTTCATTACCTGGTGCTAATCTCCTCACATAGAGGTAGCCAGTATGCTCCGGGAAAAAGATCCCGTACTTGCACTCGGTCTTAGCCATATCTTGAAGATAACACGTATTTTGTTGACTTTCCTTGAATTGTGGTTGCACTGAGTTAATTTCTGCTCGGCTTTTGTTCTTATTGATTGATGATCGGAGCTGGATGGTCAGTGATTTAATTATGGACAAGAAAGTTGATGGGTAGAAGATGGACAAGAATATTTATGGACATCATAGAAATGTTTCTTGGAGGAAGTTCAGCCTGTGTGAGGACAAAGAGTTTCTTTGTTGAACAATGAAAGGTCTGTCGAGGCAGGCTTGCTGTTATTGATAAAGGCAAACAAAGGTTGAGTAAAACTAACAAAGGGATGATGGTATTCACATGGCCAAGGAGGGTCACGTGCAAAATTGAATCTGCTCTGCACTCATTTTGCATAGGGAAGAACCCTTTCGCAGCATAATTGAAAATGTTTCTGCTGGCAATAAGAAAATTGGGAGTCGACACCGACATAACGAAGTCCTAGTCGTAGGAGCTGAGACCAGAATATAATTCCATTATTTAGTGCGAAGCTGAACATGATTAGGTACTGATACAACGACATGAACATCGTCGGCTTTCTGCAGAGGCTGTCAGCTCAATCTTCCCTAAACCGGTTGGCACTACATGAAGCCAATTCACAAGGATCATTGTATTTTCAGGTCTGATCCAAAAGATCGAAATCAGGATCGTAAGCCCCTTGCTTTAGTGGACCATGTCCACTTGCAATGGAATCCTCGTCCAGAATAGGCCCCTGAGCCTTGCCTTTTTTCTTCTTTTTCTTCGTGTTGCTTACTACATGACTGACCCCTCCATCCGCAATCTGGAAAGCTGCCCCTTCGGTAGGGCTACCAGCAACAGCAAGTCTCGTTTCACGGTAAATCACTGAGTCGGTAGTATCAGCAGCAGGATAGGTGGAAGGGATCGTTGATCGTTCCATATGGCTAAGATCAGTCCCAAATATCCATTTTTCGTTCAGACAGGTTGCGCTTGTTCGTTTGGAGCTCTGTAGTCGAGGTTGGCTTGGCCGTGTAGCCCCAAGGTTTCCATGCTGTTCATCATCTGCAAAAACGGAGATTGTGACTCGAGAATCAGAATGAAAAGGCTGATAAGGTGCGTTCGTCTCAATTTCAGCGGAGGCCAATGGATGTGGCATTCTTTGGCTCACATCTCTGTTGGGTCGGGCTTTCCAGAATCCTGAAAGGAGAGATTCATCACTGTGATCGTTCTCTCCCTGCTTATTTGCAACAGGAGTTGGTTGCAAAGCCAAAACATCGGCCATTAGATCGCTGACATGGGGAAATTTGTTAGCTACCGCCTTACGAGCATCAAACACCGAAACTGTCTCTCTGAGACGATTCTCCCTCGGCTTAGTCATTCGAACATAATAGACTTTAATGGCTGCTGTGTCAAGAACCGAGAGAACAGATTTTCCATCACGTCTTTGCCACAGTAGTGTGCCTTGCCGGGCAATTGCTTTCAAGTGTAATCTGCTTTGGTTTGCGTGTCGAATGCTAGTAACGGTCTCTGAGGCTGCTCCAAGGGACTTGCTAAGTCCAGCTGCTACAGCGCGCCCGCCTTTTATCCCAGTTGTGGAAGCGAGCCCGATGCCAGACGCACCAATACCACCCATACTTGGGGCTCGCCCGCGTAAATTAGCAAGCATCGGTTGGGTACGCCCGGCGATGCTCATGGCCGAAGCAAAGAAACCGGCCTGGGGCCCGGGCTCTGTTTCGGGTTTGACATGAGACGGGTCGACTGGCACAGAAGCTGGGCGGTGTTTCTTCGTTCGCGGGGGCGGCCACTGAAAAGCGGTGATAGGGATGTCGAAAAGATGCACCGTTTTGTTCTTGGTGAGCAGTGCAAATCGGTGGCCAGTAAATCCATCCCAGGCAATATCAATGATTGTGGAAGGGCTTAGCCGCTCGTACCGCGCAAGCTGGCGCACACGAACGCTCTCCACATCACCCGGCAGGTGTGGAACCTTGACATATCTGATTTGCATCAAATCCCAGATATACTGGACATCACCTTTGTGATTTGCAGTCATTAATCCAAGGCCCGTTGGCATGAATGACAAAAAACTGCATCCGCCTGGTGGCTGGAAGGTAGTCATAGGTGTAAGATCGAGGTTCTTTCTCCCTTGCGTTTCTTGAAGAAGCTTTAGATCAAGGATAGTAACGATCTCGGGTTCGTGGGAAGCATTTTGGGTATCAACAGCGTGAGTTGGAGGAAATTGAGGCAGTCCCATGGGCGTTGAATAGATTGGTGGACTGGATGAGCTGGATGCAGGCTGGGCTTGGCTGGCGGATTCTCGTTTCCAATAGTTTTGCCAGGTTTGCAGCCCCTTTTCACTGATCCATTTCGCGCCTCGCACGGCTTCCTGAGCAAAGCCCTTTGCTACCTTACTCAAGAAGGTATCAACATCAGGTGAGTCAACTTCGCAGTTGATCAAGGGTCTCGAAGGGGCAGTTCCAGCACTGATATGTGACATCTTGCTATGAAGCACGAAATCGCCAAGAACTGCTCCTACGGAAGGTGGAGAAGGCGTTGTTGCAGGGCAGTATGCCAGATATCGCCCATTCAGACTGACAATAGGGAGGTCGTCCACGTCAGGGCCACGACCAATGTCAGCAGGAGAAACCTCAGCATCAGAGGCGCGGCTGTGGGATGAATCTCTGCGCTGGAGATGGGGCTGGATGGTCGTCCAATATTTGCCCAAACATTCAAAGACAGCAGATTCTTTGCCTCTCCGAATGGTGAAAATATAGAGCTCACCGCTGAGACCAGACGTGACAGTAATGAAATTGCCACTCGCATGGACTGTCAAATTGGCGGCTAGTGCAGTTGCAGACTGACCACCAGGATGCACTGACATCTGCGACGGAACTCTTAGCAATTCTACTATTTGCGAGGCTCTGGCCAGAGAATACACCACGACCCTGGTTTCGTGAAGGCCTTCAGGAGTAGCGGAATATGGTCGATCTTGTGGTACTTGGGCATCCTCTCCTGGCTCCGCAAGACCATGGACGGTGAGAGCAACTAAAGGGCGATATTCGGCAAATGGATCATAAGCAGAAGCCCAAGTTAGGAACGTAGCATCAACGATAGTGCCTTGGATGCCGTGAAGGGCTCCCACCTGTTCCATCCTATCACCGTTGTAACTAAGCACACTCAAACCCCCATCTAGGGCGAGCAAGGCTGCGTCTTTCGACTCGAGTTTCATTCCGGGGACGGCAGAGAATCGGAGAACGATGGGGTCCTGCAATCTTTGCCGAGCGGTCGCATGTTGTAGACCGAGGTCAATGTTTTGAGGTCCATAGAAATGCTGTTGCGGCAGATGTGGTAGGGCTGGAGGGGATCCATAAGCCCCCGTAGTGTAACTGTAGGGAGAGGTTGAGATTCTTGGATGGGAGGGCAACGGTGGAACTCCGCTCCCGTAGCTCACAGGCCTTGCCTTTCTTAAGGGAGGAGAGACCGGGGGACTTCTGAGGTTCGGATTGCCTCTTGTGCTGAAGCCAGGCTCGATAGTTGGGGAACCCGCGATGTTCAAACCCGGAATGGCATCAACTGGAGGGCTTCTGCCATAGCTAAGGGGTCTGCTCCAGACATCGATAGGAGGGGTCGCTTCATCAGAGACCTTCTGGGTTGATGTCAGATCGCTAAGGGCGTCTAAGCTGGTGTGCTTCTTATAGTTAGGAAAGCCGTGCAGTTGGTTGAGGATCGAGGGATTCGAGGCGACCATTTGCTCGGCAGATTGGAACTTGTCCTCATTGTCGGGTTTAGACACGGACTGTTTGGTTGCATTCTTTGTCTTCCGCTTCCCGATCTTTGAAGACGAGTCTTGATCGGCCACTATGGACTGGAGATCGGAGTTGAGAGAGTAGGAAGAGTCTGTTTTCTTGGGATCGGACAAAGCTGACTTGTTGTGAGATGGCATTCAAAGAAGGTATGCGGCGACTTTGAAGAGGGACGACAAGCAAGCCCTCAACAGCAAAGGTGGGATAGGATAATGGTAGAAGAGCGCGATGCTGCCCCTGTCCGATGGAAGTGGTGCAGGCGCGGGGTTGATGGAGTAGGAGTTGTTCGAGGGTTGGGGAGGGACGCGAGGTTGGAGATAAGGGTCGGGTACGAAGAGCCTGTTGATCTGTTGTGACGATCAACAAGCAGGAGGGTTGTGTATCAGGAGACAGAGTCAATTTGAGGAATGAGTGGTTTACTTGCAACTGGGCCGGTCAATAAAAGAGGTATATTAAAGGCGTCAACCTGGAGTACGGTGGATGGTGGCATATATCCCTATGTATGTATGTACTTTGGAAGCTGGGGGAGGTCGAGGGATCGGAGGTCGGAGAGATGAGATTAGGGTGGGTAGATGGGTAATTTAGGGATTAGCTGCGTTGCCAGTGGGTGACCACTGACCAGGCCAGACAAAGATAGGGACGCCTATGAGTGGCCCCTTTGGCCCAGAGGGAGTCACGTTGCCAGAGGACCCAATATCTTCCGGGCGTGAATTGCCCAGCCCCTCGGCCACGCTGCTTACGGTGGTCTCCGGTGGACTTCACAGGTGGCAGCTTTCCCCGCGCCCGCCTAGCTTATACTTCCGTGCTGTTTGCAGCTGGCCATCCCTCAACTCACCTCAGTGACCTCACCATCCCCCTATGGTGCTGGATCAACACTCCCTTCAGCCCATGGCGAAACCTGAATGCCCCGGACTTTTAAGAATGGTATTGCAATGTA